>ERZ773022.707-NODE-707-length-25482-cov-21.728871_pt1 | contig 25482 bp, 19 predicted proteins | sample MGYA00580839_ERZ773022 | MGnify/ENA primary metagenome ERZ773022 (study PRJEB29015, sample SAMEA2738020) | human oral metagenome | biome: human oral; feature: human-associated habitat; material: dental | place: China | collected 2044 ... | reverse complement strand
TCTACTCACCCCCACACACAAAGTCAAACCAAAACACTATGACCCCCACCACACACCCCACAAACCCAACAAACACAACGAAAAGAGGGCGTCCGATTCTCATCGGACGCCCTCCTCTGCGGAAGCGTTAGCTCAGTTCGAGCACGGCGAGGTTCTTGCGACCCCTACGAATGAGAGCCAGTCCACCCGCAAGCACGTCCTCGTCACGCAGGACAGCTTCGGCGTCCTCCACCCTGACGTTATTGATAGAGGCTCCGCCGGAGGAGATCGTGCGACGCGCAGCCGTCTTCCCCTTCTCGAAACCGAGAGCAACGAGCGCATCGGCCACGGTCGACTCACCGATGGTAACCGACGCGCGCGGGAGGTCGGCAGTCGCAGCTGCCAGGGTAGCCTCGTCCAGATCCCGGATGTCACCGCCACCCCAGAGGGCATCGGTCGCGGCGAGAACACGCTGAAGCTGCTCGCTGCCGTGCACAAGCTCGGTGACGGAGGCAGCGAGGGCTTTCTGCGCAGCGCGCTGGTGGGGACGCTCAGCGACCTCAACAGCCAGTGCCTCGATCTCCTCACGCGACTTAAACGTGAAGATCTTCAGGAAGCGCACGACATCATCGTCCGCGACCTGGAGCCAGAACTGGTAGAAGGCGTACGGTGTCATCATCTCCGGGTCGAGCCAGATGGCACCACCCTCGGACTTACCGAACTTCGTGCCGTCCGCCTTCGTGATGATCGGGGTCGTCATGACGTGGGTGTCAACGCCCTCAACCTTACGGATCAGGTCGACACCGCCGACCATGTTGCCCCACTGGTCGTTTCCGCCGGTCTCAAGCGTGCACCCGTGGCGACGGTAGAGCTCAAGGAAGTCGTTGGCCTGGAGTACCTGGTAGGAGAACTCCGTGTAGGAGATACCCTCATCCGATGCGATGCGACGCGCGACGATGTCCTTGTTGAGCATCGTGCCCACACGGAAGTACTTGCCGATGGTGCGCAGCAGATCGATGGCGCTCATCTCCTGGGTCCAGTCCAGGTTGTTCACCATCGTCGCGGCGGCAGGCCCCTCAAAATCAAGGAAGCGAGAGATCTGCGAACGCAGGCGGTCAGCCCATCCCTTGACGACCTCGGTCGACTGGAGCTGGCGTTCGCCGCTCTGGCGCGGGTCGCCGATCTGCCCAGTCGCACCGCCCACGAGCGCGAGCGGCCGATGGCCAGCGAGCTGCAGGTGGCGCATGACGATCAGCTGCACGAGGTGGCCGTGATGAAGGGAAGGGGCAGTCGGGTCATAGCCGCAATAGAAGGTGACAGGTCCGGCGTTGAGGTGCTCACGAAGCGCCTCGAGGTCGGTGTGCTGAGCGAGCAGCCCACGCCACTGCAGTTCGTCCAGGATATCTGTCACGAAAGTTGTCCTTCCTTGCGGATTCGACGGATGAATACCGTCTTAGTGTATCGGCTTGCGAGTAGGGGTGTTAACGAAGCGCCGAGGCCGCCCACGTGCGCGCTTGCGCGAGGGCAGCCTCGGCCTCGGCGATCTGCTCGCGCACCCGCTCGGGGGCTGTACCGCCACGCCCACGACGCGCACCCACGGAACCTTCGACGGTGAGCACGGAGCGCACCTCGGGGGTCAGGAACGACGAGGCCTGGGCGAGCTCCTCATCGCTCAAGTCGGCGAGCTCCACTCCCCTGGCCTCGGCCAGGCGCACGCACGCACCGGAAATCTCGTGCGCATCACGGAAGGGCACCCCCTGCTTGACGAGCCACTCTGCGATGTCGGTAGCAAGCGAGAAGCCCTGGGGTGCCAGCTCCTCGAGGCGCTGAAGATGAATGGTCATCGTGTCGATCATGCCAGCGACAGCGGGACAGAGAACGTCGAGGGTGTCGATCTGATCAAACACCGGCTCTTTGTCCTCTTGGAGATCGCGATCATACGCGAGCGGAATACCCTTGAGGACCGCGAGCAAGCCAGTCAGATCACCGATCAGGCGGCCGGCCTTGCCGCGGGCAAGCTCCGCAACGTCAGGATTCTTCTTCTGAGGCATGATCGACGAACCCGTGGAGTAGGAGTCGTCCAGCGTCACGTAGCCGAACTCCTTGGTATTCCAGATGACAATCTCCTCGCACAGGCGTGAAATATCGATGCCGATCTGAGCGCACACGAAGGAGAACTCGGCGACAACGTCGCGCGAAGCAGTACCGTCGATCGAGTTTTCAACGGAATCGGAAAAGCCCAGTGCAGCAGCAATCCGGCAAGGATCCATTCCGAGCGTGTTACCGGCCAGGGCACCGGATCCATACGGCGAGATCGCCGCACGCTTGTCCCAGTCACGCAGACGCGCAACGTCACGAAGCAGCGGCCACACGTGCGCCATCAGATGGTGCGCAACAAGAACGGGCTGGGCATGCTGCATATGAGTGCGACCCGGCATAACGGCGTCGCCGGCACGGACCGCCTGGCTGAGTAGAGCCTGCGCGATATCCAGGACGCGACCCGCCAGGTGACGGGCCTCCTCGCGCAGGTACACGCGAATCAGCGTTGCAATCTGGTCATTACGGGAGCGGCCAGCTCGCAGCTTGCCTCCCAACGTGGCCCCAGCGCGCTCAATCAAGCCACGTTCCAACGCCGTATGCACATCCTCGTCGTCAACAGAGGGCACAAAGGCGCCCGAAGCGACATCGGCATCAAGGCGAGCCAAAGCATCGTGCATGTCCGCGCATTCCTGGTCGGTCAGCAGCCCAACGCGATGCAGCTCGTCAGCATGCGCGTGCGAACCTGCGATATCCACGTGCGCCAGGCGGAAGTCGAAGTGCGTCGACACGCTCAACGCAGCAAGTGCCTGCGAAGGCCCTCCAGAAAAACGGCCACCCCACAGGGAGACGTGCGTTTCGGACTGCGACATGAGGTTCCTCCTGGGTCGGTAACGACGGTGCTATCTCTCTCGTTTAAGAATATTCGAGATGCTGGCGAGCTGCCGAAGGCCACACCACTGGGACCTCGCCACGCACCTTCACCCACGTCGCGATCATCACGAAGAGCATCCAGTTGCCTTCGAAAAGCATGCGCGACTCCGTGAAGGACTGGATGAACATCGCGATGATGATGACGGCGGGAATGACATCCCACAGGTTGTCGTCGATATGAGCCACCGCGACTTTCACGACGCGGTACAGCGTCCAGACAATCGCAACGGTGATCATGGCGGCGCCGACAAAACCCGTTGTCAGAGCAGCCTCCACGTAGACGTTGTGTGCCTGATTGGTCGGCGTGCCATCCGGACGGATAACGAGCGACGCAAATGGCTCCATCTGCGTGGGCCACCCAATGAACCAACCCCAACCACAGATCGGACGCTGCGCAACCAGTGGAGCAACGGCATGCCAGATGACGGAGCGCCCGCTCATGTCAGGACTACGACCGAAAGCATCGGCAATCATATGACGACAGAAGAATGCTGCGATCGCAGTGACAACACCGAACCCGGCGAAACCGCCGACGACTCGGAGACGAAGGCGCTCCGGAACCCGACGCTGGACGACAAGACCCGCGATCACAAGCAGGCATCCAACCGTGGAGAGCGCAACCGTCGCGGACTGCGTCAGCAACAGGACACCACCGCATGCGCCGAGCCACAGACATGTCGCAAGGCGCGATCGCTTCGTCTGCATATAGCGCAGAATCAGGCACACCGCCAGCAACAACCCGACAAATGCGAGGGGATTCCTATTACCGGGAAAACCCTGGATAGGCCCTCCCTTGAGAAGCATGCCATCGATCCAGTAGTAGGAGGCAGGGAGGAGACCCCTCCCCCACATGATCGGAGGAGCCAGAGGACCGTGCCCGAAGAAGGCAACCAACGCCTCGAGAATGAAAGAAGAGCCGATGATCCATTGGAATGCCAGAATCAACGCACCAACGAGCTCCGTGAGCGGCAGTGCAACGGCCACGGCTATCGATACAAGCGTCAGGGACACCGACAAAACGGTGTATTCGGCACTGAGCAACGGCGCCACCGACCATGCGCACGAGAGCGCACACCAGGCGACGAACAGACATGTCGTCGTCGGGAAGCGACGAAGCAAGAGTGAGCGGCCCGAGATACGGAAGAGCACGACGAAGGAAACAAGCAGAATCAGCATTGGCACGAGCGAACCAATATCGCCGAAGATGCCACGAATTCCCTTACCGGCAAAGCCAACGAAGAACATCGCAGCAACCGTATAGCGCATCATGCGCGTGCGCAGGGCATCATCTCCGTCGGTCCCCACGGCATCACTCACAGTGCTCGCCTCATACGTCATACACGAAACACTAAGCGAGGCGGGAGCAGCCTTCTCGCCGCTCCCGCCTCTTGAAACCCAACTGAGACATTCTCTGTGAGAACGCCCTCAACCAAACGCTCAGAAGCCCATGTTCACGCCGAAGCGCACGTCGCGAGCCGCAGCGAGCTTCGACTGAAGGCCGTAGATATCGATGAAGCCACGCGACGAGGACTGATCGAAGGTATCGCCGGTCTCGTAGGTTGCCAGGTTGAAATCGTAGAGAGAGGACTCAGAACGGCGTCCGTTCACGGTCGCGCGACCACCGTGGAGCACCATGCGGATATCACCGGAGACATACTGCTGGGTGTGCTCGATGAAGGCGTCCATCGACTTCTTCAGCGGCGAGTACCACTGTGCCTCATACACGAGCTCACCCCACGTCTGCTCCAGCTGAAGCTTGTAGCGACGCTGCATCCGCTCCAGCGTGACCGCCTCAAGCGCCTGGTGCGCCTCAATGAGCGCGACGGCACCGGGAGCCTCGTAAATCTCACGGGACTTGATTCCGACCAGACGATCCTCGACCATGTCAATACGGCCGATACCCTGAGCGCCAGCGCGGCGGTTCATCTCCTGGATGGCCTCGAGCGGCGTGACTGGTCGGCCGTCGATGGCGACAGGAATGCCCTTGTCGAAGGTGATGACAACCTCGTCGGGCAGCGGCGGGTAGGTCGGATCATCAGTGTAGTTGTAGACGTCCTTCGTCGGAGCATTCCACAGGTCTTCCAGGAAGCCCGTTTCGATGGCACGACCCCACACGTTCTGATCAATAGAGAACGGGTTGTGCTTCGTCGTCTCAATCGGCAGATTGTGCTTCTCGGCGTACTCAATCGCGACGTCACGCGTCAAGGCGAGGTCACGAACCGGGGAAATGCAGTCCATGTCGGGCGCCATTGAGGTAATCGAGACCTCGAAGCGGACCTGGTCGTTGCCCTTACCCGTGCAACCATGTGCGACCGTCGTCGCACCGAACTCACGCGCAGCCTTCACAAGGTGCTTTGTAATGACGGGACGCGACAGCGCCGACACGAGCGGGTACTTGCCTTCGTAGAGCGCGTTTGCCTTCAAAGCGGGCATGCAGTATTCGGTCGCGAATTCGTCGCGCGCATCTGCAACGTACGCTTCAACGGCTCTACAATCGAGCGCACGCTGACGAATAACCTCAAGGTCCTCGCCGCCCTGGCCGACGTCAACAGCAACAGCGACGACCTCGCGGCCCGTCTGTTCACCGATCCATCCGATAGCGACAGAGGTGTCCAGACCGCCTGAATACGCCAGGACGACGCGATCTTTGCTCGACATGTAGGTTCCTTCCAATTGTTGGGTTCGTGGTGCCCGCACACTCTCGTTCGAACGAGGCCGGGGCTAGTTTTCGGGGAGTGCACCGGGTTCTGCGAGGGCCAACAAGGCGCGTTCCACCTCGGCCGCGCCTTCTTCGCTGCGGCAAATGACGAGGATTGTGTCGTCACCGGCGATCGTTCCAGCAATCTCGTCGCGCCTGACTGCGTCGATTGAGGAGGCGAGGAGGTTCGCCGCCCCGACCTGCGTACGCAGGACCAGCTGGTTCCCCACCTTCACGGAGGTGACCAGGAGAAGCTGACACCAGCGCGCAAGACGAACGTTGGCCGCTTCAGCGTCGTGCGTCAGACCACCATCGTGATCGGGCACCGTGTAGATGAGAGCGCCTGAAGCATCACGAATCTTCGTCGCACGCAGGTCCATCAGGTCGCGGGACAGGGTCGTCTGGGTAACGTCAATCCCGCGCTCAGCCAAGCGGGCGCGCAGGCCCTCCTGGCTACCGATGGGCTCGGCGGCCAGAAGATCTCGGATCATCTCGTGCCGCGCACTCTTCGTGCTCGGAAACGCAGGTGTTGCACTCATATGCATTATTATACACCCTCATGCATATAAATAAGCAAGCGGGTGAGGGAAGTCCCTCACCCGCTTGCCGTCAAAACTCTCAGGCACGCAGCTGGGCGGCAATCTCATCGGCCCACGCGTCGATAGCGTCCCAATCGCGGAAATCACCCTCGACGACACCAGCCAGGCGCGCGATCGAACGTTCACGCAGCGACAGCAGCGCCGGCTTGTAGCGACCAGGGAACGTACGCAGCTCACGGCAATTGACGTGAGTGAGCAGCGGCCCAACACGGTTAGCGTCCTGCTCAGAATGCTTGGGCACGCCGTTCATACCGACGGAGAAAGCCCAGACCTGCTTGTCACGCAGCTGATCCTGAAAACGCTCCATAAATTCGTGCGCCTCGGGCATCCACTGAAGGATGTAGACGGCAGAGCCGACGACCACCGCATCGTAAGGATCGACCGTGGTCACATCAGCGGGTGCAAGACGATCAACGGCACAATCTGCCGCCTCCAAACGCTTCGCAATGGCGTCGGCGACTTCGTCCGTCGCCCCGTGCTTTGATGCTGCAGTAACAAGGATGTGCATGTACCCATGGTAAAGCGAAGACCGGTCGAATCGGTGGGCACAACGCCCCAAATGAGTGGGGTGCCACACCACCGATTCGACCGTTCGAGCGCCAGAGTTGACTAGGCGCGCAGGGACGCGCCCAATACCTTGGCAGCCTTTGCGACGACCTGCTCACGAACCTGCGACGATTCCTTCGCGGTCAGTGTGTGATCGGCTGCGCGCAGACGCAGCGCAAAGGCGAGGGAACGGTAGCCCTCCGGCACCTGGTCACCCTCGTAGATATCGAAGAGTGTCACGGACTCTGCAAGCTGGCCGGCGCCTTGACGCACGATCTGCTCGACGCGTGAGGCGGGGATATCCGACGGTACGACGAGAGCGATGTCTTCCTTGGCGAGCGGGAACGTCGAGACGCCCTTGACCTGGATAGGCTGATCACTCATCTGGGAGACGAGAGCATCCATATCGATCTCAAAGGCGCACGAACGCGCGGGAAGGCCGAACGCTCGGCATGCGGCAGGCGACAGTTCGCCCGCAAGAGCGACGTCCACGAGGTCGCGGCCCGCACGCACGAAGACGCGCGCAACACGTCCGGGGTGGAACGGGGCAACCGCGGCCGGATCCGTTGCCGGAGCGGGCATCGGAGCGCCCTTGTGCGCGGGCACCTGATCCATCCAGGCGCGGGTGACCTCGACGCGCACGCCGAGAGCGGAGGCCACACGACGCACGTATTCCAGGGCGTCCGCCCAATCACAGGCACGGGCGTTCGCCAGGACGCCAGCCGGAATGGCCGAACCTGTCAAGATGCCACCGATGTGCCACGGTTGAGCCGGAATACCCGCCTCGAGCGCCGCGAGCACCTCGTCGGAGGGACGCTCATCGGCACTGGGCAGGTCAGCCGGAACGGTACCGGCGGGACGAGCGACCTTGGCAACTTCGAAGATCGCGACGTCCGCATTGGAGCGCGACACGTTGCGACCGGCGACATCGAGGAGTGTGTCGAGGACCGTGGTACGCAGCCACGGCGAATCATCCGCCATCGGGTTACGCAGGCGCAGCGCTTCGCGGCGGGGATCATCCTCGGGAATGCCCTGACGATCCCACGTATCGGACACGAACGGGTAGGACTCAACCTCGACCAGTCCCCCATCGGCCAGCGTGGACGCAGCCAGTCGTCGCGCCTTCTGCGCGGTTGTCAGACCGTGGCCAGCGGGTGCCGTCGGCATGATCACGGGGATGTTGTCGTAGCCGTCAAGGCGTGCGACTTCCTCGACGAGGTCGGCCGGCAGAGTCAGGTCGGGACGCCACGAAGGGGCCGTCACGGTGAACACGCCGCCTTCCGGTCCCTCAACGACGCAGCCCACCGTGCGCAGAAGCTCGGCGATACGCTCCGGGCTGTGCGCCACGCCGGTCAGGCGCTCGACCTCACCGTCGGGCAGCGCGATGACGACGGCCTCGCCGCGCTGATCGATATCCGTCACGCCCTCATCGACTGTGCCACCGCCGTACTGGACAAGCAGCTCAACGGCGCGCTGCGCCGCGACGGCGGGCAGCGCCGGATCGGTGCCGCGCTCGAACCGCTTTGCGGCCTCGGAGTGCAGCTTGTGACGACGGGAGCTGCGCGCGACAGACACGGCGTCAAAGTGCGCGGCTTCGAACAGGATGTCTGTCGTGTTCTCGCTGACCTCGGAGTAGAGGCCACCCATGACACCTGCGATACCGATAATGCGCGAGCCCTCACCCTCCGGCGAGTCGGTGATCAGCAGATCCTGCAGGTCGAGGTCACGCTTTTCCTCATCCAGGGTCACCAGCGTTTCGCCGGCGCGAGCGCGGCGCACGACGATCGGGGCAGCAAGGTCACCCAGGTCGTAGGCGTGCATCGGCTGGCCAAGGTCCAGCATGACGTAGTTCGTGATGTCAACAGCCAAGGACAGCGAGCGCATGCCCGCAGCCTCAAGGCGCTCGACCATCCAGCGAGGCGTCGGAGCATTAGGGTTGGTGCCACGAACGATGCGCGCGACGAAGCGGTCCACACCCGCGCGGCCGCGGATTGGGGCATCGTCAGAGAACACGACCGGGAAGCCATCGGAGTTCGCAGCCGACGGCTCGGCCGCGATAACGCCCGGCAGGCCCGGGTCGCGGAACGAGGCACCCGTCGAGTGCGAGTACTCGCGGGCAATGCCGCGCATCGAGAAGCAGTAACCGCGGTCCGGGGTCACGTTAATCTCCAGGACCTCTTCACCCAGACCCAGCCACGACACGATGTCGGTGCCAACCGCGGGGATCTCACGGTCGGGGAAGAACTTCGGTAGGACGATGATGCCAGAGTGATCCTCACCCAGACCGAGCTCGCGTGCGGAGCAAATCATGCCGTCCGACACGTGGCCGTAGGTCTTACGCGCGGCAATCTTGAAATCACCGGGCAGAATCGCGCCGGGAAGGGAGACGACGACGAGGTCGTCGACGTCGAAGTTGTGAGCGCCGCAGATAATGCCGCGGCTGGGCAGGTCCGACGGTTCCTTGCCGGTGCCCGGGGCATCGTTGTATTCGCCGACATCTACGCGGCAGTAGTTGACGACCTTGCCGTTGGACGCCGTTTCCTCCACGCGGGTCAGGACGCGACCGACGACGAGCGGTCCGGTCACGCGTGCGGGATGAATTTCTTCCTCTTCCAGGCCAACCTTCACAAGGGCGGCAGCGAGGGCGGCAGCGTCCGTTCCTTCGACAACGTCGACGTGATCGGCCAGCCAGCTCAGCGGGACCATAGGCATGTCAGTTACCCCTTCCATTCACTCCGAACTGCTGGGAGAAGCGAACGTCTCCCTCAACGATGTCATGCATGTCAGCAATGCCGTGGCGCAGCATCAGCGTGCGCTCGATACCCATGCCGAACGCGAAGCCCGAATAGACCTCGGGATCAATACCGTTCGCGCGCAGCACATTCGGGTTGACCATGCCGCAGCCACCCCACTCGATCCAACCGGGGCCGCCCTTCTTTTGGGGGAACCACAGGTCCATCTCGGCACTGGGCTCGGTGAACGGGAAGTACGAGGGACGCAGACGAGTCTTCGCCTCGGGACCAAACATCGCCTTCGCGAAGTGGTCGAGAACGCCCTTCAGGTGAGCCATCGTCAGGCCCTTATCAACGGCGAGGCCCTCGACCTGGTGGAACACGGGCGTGTGGGTCGCGTCGAGCGCGTCGGAGCGGAAGACCTTGCCAGGGCATGCCACGTACAGCGGAACACCGCGGGAGAGCATCGCGTGGGACTGGACCGGCGAGGTGTGCGTGCGCATCACGAGATGAGCGCCGTCCTCGGTCTCGGCACCGACGCTGCGGCCATCGATGTAGAGCGTGTCCTGCATCTGGCGCGCCGGGTGATCGATATCGAAATTCAGCGAGTCGAAGTTGAACCACTCGTGCTCGATCTCGGGGCCTTCGGCGATATCCCAGCCCATCGCCACGAAGAAGTCCGCGACCTCTTCCATGAGGGTCTCCAGGGGGTGACGCGCACCAGCCGTGCGACGCGTCGTCGGCAGCGTCACATCGACCGACTCCTCGACCAGCATGCGGGCCTCGTGCTCGGCAGCGAGGACAGCCTTGCGCTCCTCGAGAGCCTCGGTCAGCGCCTTGCGCGCCTGCCCGAGGTTCTTTCCGGCGAGTCCGCGCTGCGCGGGCTCAAGGGAGCCGATCGTGCGATTCGCGGTCACGAGCGGTGCCTGATCACCAAGGATCGCAGCTCGGACGGCCTTCAGGGCGTCAAGCGAATCCGCGGCTTCGATATCGGCGAGGCCGGCCTCGCGAACTGCGTTGACGGCTGCCTCGTCAAGAGGATCAAGGTCAGGGGCATTGCCAGCCATGTCCTGCTTCCTTCTTCTTTCCATCTGGGGTCATTCCTGCGCGCATCACGCGCACCGCCCACCATCCTACCCGTTCGCCTATCCTGACAGCTCACCGGATCCACGGGCGCGCTACCCTGTAAGACGTGAATGCGCTCTCGCGCCATTTATTAGCTCACTAAAGGAATCTTGTGTCTCACATAACGCAACCGGAGGACGGGACCACGGCCTCGTCGCCCACACCCGCCCTGTTTTCCGCCACACGCGTGCGGATCCAGCACATCGCGCGCGCCAAAGCCGAGGGCATCCCCCTCACAATGCTCACCGCCTACGATGCGCTCACCGCCCCGATCCTCGAGGCAGCGGGTGTCGATATGCTCCTCGTCGGCGATTCGCTGGGCAACGTGATTCTTGGCCATAGCTCGACGCTGCCCGTTACCTTGGAGGACATGGAGCGCGCCACCGCAGCCGTCGCCCGTTCGACCTCGCGCGCCATGATCGTCGCAGACCTGCCCTTTGGCACCTATGAGGACTCTCCCGAGCATGCCTTCGCTTCCGCCACGCGCCTCATGAAGGCAGGGGCACATGCCGTCAAGCTCGAGGGCGGTGAAAGCCGCGCACACATCATCGAGGCCCTCGTCACGGCCGGCATCCCCGTCTGCGCACACCTCGGTTACACACCCCAGTCCGAAAACACGCTCGGGGGACCACGCATGCAAGGGCGTGGTGCTGGCGCCGATGCGCTTCGCCGCGACGCCGAAGCCATCGAAATGGCAGGGGCCTTTGCCGTCGTCTTCGAGATGGTGCCTGCTTCGATCGCCACTGAACTGACCCAGAGCCTAAACATCCCGACCATCGGTATCGGCGCGGGCCCAAACACGGACGGACAAGTGCTCGTGTGGTCCGACATGGCCGGCTACTCCGACTGGACGCCCTCGTTTGTCCGTCAGTTCGGTCAGCTCGGCCAAGCCCTGCACGACGCCGCATCCGACTACGTGGAAGCCGTGCGCGAGCGCTCCTTCCCCGGTCCCGACAACTACAAGAACGACTGACGCTCCCGCTGAGAAGAGGACAACACATGGAAGCATCTGCACTCGCTCGTCGTGCGCCCCTCGGCACGCTGAAGCCGGGCCACGTCTCGCCCATGCGTGCCGTACCCGAGCACATCGAGCGGCCCGAGTACATGTTCCACGACGGACCCGAGCGCGTCACGGCCTCGGATATCAAAAACCCCGAGACCATCGCAAAGATCCGCGAAGCCGGTCGCATCGCCGCGGGCGCGATCGAAGCCGTCGGCGCCGCCATCGCACCGGGCGTCACCACGGAGGAACTCGACCGCATCGGCCACGAATTCTTGATCGCGCACGACGCCTACCCGTCGTGCCTGGGATACATGGGCTTCCCCAAGTCCATCTGCACCTCGATCAACGAGGTCATTTGCCACGGCATCCCCGACGACCGTCCACTCGAGGACGGCGACATCATCAACATCGACATCACCGCCTACAAAGACGGCGTCCACGGCGACACGTGCGCGATGTTCGAAGTCGGTACAGTCGACGTGGAGTCCCACCTGCTGATCGAACGCACGAAGAACGCCATGATGCGTGGCATCAAGGCCGTCGGCCCAGGCCGCGAAATCAACGTGATTGGCCGCGTCATCGAAGCCCACGCGAAGCGCTTCGACTACGGCGTGGTACGCGACTACACGGGGCACGGCGTCGGCGAAGCTTTCCACTCTGGCCTCATCGTCCCCCACTACGATGCTGCTCCTGCATACAACACCGTGATGGAGCCGGGCATGGTCTTCACCATCGAACCGATGCTGACCCTGGGCACCGTCGAGTGGGAGCAGTGGGATGACGACTGGACGATCGTCACCGCTGACCGCTCCCGCACGGCCCAGTTCGAGCACACGATTGTTGTCACCGAGGATGGAGCCGAAATCCTTACCCTTCCCTGACACACGTTGGCCGAGGCCCGCTTCTGACTCTCACAGTCTGAAGCGGGCTTCTCTATTACTCGTGTTTTCCCTTACAATTCACGTACGACGGGCTTCAGGGGCCCGTGGACAACAGGATTTCATCACCCGAGGAGGGGTCATGGCTCAGGTCGCATGCGGCATCGATATCGGCGGATCGGGCGTCAAGGGCGCGCTCGTTGATCTGGAAACCGGAGAGTACATCGGCGATCAGGTTCGAATCCCCACACCCAACCCCGCGACACCCGACGCTGTTGCCGCAGTGTGCCGCGAGGTCATCAACCAACTCGACGTGAAGGTCGGCGTGCCGATCGGTGTCACCTTCCCTGCCCCCGTCTTTGGCGGCGTCATTCCCTACATGGCGAACCTCGACCAGTCGTGGGTCAACGTCGACGTCGACGAACTCATGGAGCGCTACCTCGGCCGTGCCGTCGTCGCGCTCAACGACGCGGACGCGGCGGGCATCGCCGAGGTCGCCTACGGCGCAGCCAAGGGCCGCGACGGCGTCATCGTCTTCACCACCCAGGGCACCGGCATCGGCTCGGCAATCATCGTCAATGGCACGCTCCTGACCAACACCGAGCTCGGCCACCTCGAGATCGACGGCACCGACGCGGAGAAGAACGCATCCTCGGGTCAGAAGACCCTCCAGGGTCTGAATTGGGAGCAGTGGGCGCAGCGCCTCCAGCGCTACTACAGCCACGTCGAGTTCCTGCTCAACCCCGACCTCTTTGTGGTCGGCGGCGGCGTGTCTGAAAACCACGAGAAGTTCATGCCGCTCCTGGATCTGAAGACCCCAATGATCCCCGCGAAGCTGCTCAACACCGCCGGCATCGTCGGTGCCGCCTACTACGCGGCGCAGCACAGCGCCTGAGCATATACCGCGTACACGCAGAAGGACCCCGACGCGAGTCGGGGTCCTTCTGGCATCTGTCGGCCTATACGCCGGGTTCTGTCACGCACGCCGTTACCGGTCATGCGGTGGCGACCATCTATCTAGGACCGTCGTTACCGACGGCCTCCAGCAACCTACCCGCAGGCATCGGACGGGCCGCCCTGCCTGCTGCTCGGTCTTGCTCCGGGTGGGGTTTACCTAGCCGACGCGGTCGCCCGCGCCGCTGGTGAGCTCTTACCTCACCTTTTCACCCTTACCGACGCGTGTGCACCGGTGGTTTGTTTTCTGTGGCACTGTCCCGCGGGTTACCCCGGGTGGCTGTTAGCCATCACCCTGCCCTGTGGAGCCCGGACGTTCCTCGAGCGTTTCCGCGCGCGGCCGCCCAGCCGACAGATCCGCATCGATCATAGCGCGCATGGTCCCAGCCCCGCGATAGGGTGGTCACCATGCTGATCTGGTTGCCCCCGTCCGAGGGGAAGAATGCGCCCGCGCAGGGCCCGTCTTTGGACGTCAGCGCGCTCTCGCGCGCCGGCCTTGCGACGAGCCGTCGCACCGTGTGCGACACGCTCGCTGCTCTCGGGGACGGCCCTGAAGCGGCTGCCATCCTCAAGGTTGGCGTGCGGATCGACCTGTCCGTCAACACCGCGCTCAATTCAGCCCCCTGCGCCCCCGCCTCGTCCCTGTTCACCGGAGTGCTCTACGAGGCCATCGAGGAGTGCGCGCCGGGCGCATGGTCGAGCGACGGCGCGGCCCACATCTCGATCTTTTCGGGTCTTTTTGGGGTCCTCTCCCCCACGGACTACATTCCCGACCACCGCCTCGCGATGGGCGTGTCGCTGCCCGATCTGGGGGTTCTCTCGACCTGGTGGGCGCCGCGCCTCGACGAGGCGCTCTCTACCGAAGCATCTGGGCGCATCATCATCGACGGGCGTAGCGGCCCCTATCGCGCAGCATGCAAGGCCCCTTGGGCACGTGTCTGGGAACTGCGCGTCGAGCGCGAAGCAGACGGCAAGCGCTCGGTGATCTCGCACGACGCGAAGCGGTGGCGCGGCGCGGTCACCGGTCTCCTCCTTGGGATGGGTGGCTACGGCGCCGAGGAAACGAACGAGGCCGAGAAAGCCCTTGAAGAGGCCGCATACTCACTGTCACTGGGTGACGCGAAGGGGAGCGAACACCGCGTGACGGAGGTTGAGTACGGCCCCGAAAAGTCGACCAAGAAGGGCGGTTCGACACGCACAGTTACATTGGTCACGCACTGAGCGGTTGGCTATCCTTTTTCCGGAACCTGCAGGGTGCAGGACCGGTCGATAAGTCGGCCATCAAGTGGAAACCATAGGCATGATCAACGAGGATTACCTGGCCAACATCCGTCCGACTCACCGTCAGCTCCAGTGGCAAAAAATGGAGATGTACGCGTTCATACACTTCAGCATGAACACGATGACGGACCGCGAGTGGGGCGAGGGCCACGAGGATCCCGCACTCTTCAATCCGAGCAGCGTCGACGTCGATCAGTGGATGCGCGCCCTCGTGAGCGCCGGGATGACCGGCGTGATTCTGACCTGCAAGCACCACGATGGCTTCTGCCTGTGGCCGTCGGCCTACACGAAGCATTCGGTGGCATCCTCACCATGGAAGGGCGGGCACGGCGACCTCGTGCGCGAAGTGTCCGATGCTGCGGCGCGCCACGGCCTGAAGTTCGGCGTCTACCTCTCCCCCTGGGACATGACCGAGCCAACTTACGGCCAGGGCGAGGCGTACAACGATTTTTACATCAACCAGCTCATCGAGCTGCTCACCCACTACGGCCCGGTGTTCTCCGTGTGGCTGGACGGCGCGTGCGGCGAGGGGCTCAACGGCAAGGTCCAGGTCTACGACTGGCAGCGCATCTACGACACGGTTCGCGCGCTGGCCCCCGAGGCCGTCATCTCGGTGTGCGGCCCGGATGTGCGCTGGTGCGGCAACGAGGCAGGCTCGGTACGAGCCAACGAATGGTCCGTTGTGCCCGCATCCCTGCGCGAGGCCGAGCGCACCGCTGAGAAGTCTCAGAAGGCCGACGATGGAGAGTTCTCCCGTCGGGTGGCCTCCGGCGACGAGGACCTCGGCTCGCGCGAGGCCTTGGCCGACTACTCTGGTCCCCTCGCCTGGTACCCCGCCGAGGTCAACACCTCGACGCGTAAGGGCTGGTTCCACCACGACGCCGAAGACTCCCAGGTGCGCAGCGTCGACGAGCTATTCTCGATCTGGAAGGGCTCGGTCGGCGGTAATGCCACCTTCCTTTTGAACGTTCCCCCGAACCGCGACGGCCTCCTCGCAGATGCCGACGTCGAGGTCCTGGCGCGCCTGAGCGAAAAGATCGCGGACTTCCGCTCGCGCCGCATCGACGCCTCCCGCGAGGACGAGAACAACGACGTCACGCTGTGTTTCGACGCGCCGCGCGCGGTTGGCGCGGTCGTTCTCGAGGAGGACATCGCCCAGGGACAGCGCATCGACGAGGCCGTGGTGACCGCATGCGTCGACGGCGACGTTGAGCGCGAAATCGCTCGCGTGCGCTGCGTGGGTTACCGACGCATCGTCACCCTCGAGACGCCCGTGACCGCCACCCAGGTCCGGGTGACGGTCACGAAGAGCAGGCAGGGTTTCTACCTGGCGGACGTCTACGCGGTTCGCGCCTAGGCTTCAGCGCGGCGTGTTCGCAGCGGTCCGTACGACGATCTGCGAGGTGTCTTCGGTCAGGTAGAGCTCATCGTCGGGCGTCAGGCGGATACGCTCGAGTTCCATCGGGCTCAGGTCAGCGGCGACGCCAATGCCGTAGCCGTCTCGCACCTCGATAACCGCGAGAGCACCGTTACGTCGGCGCGCGTCCTCGTATTCCTCGACGAGATCTGCGGGCAGGCGACCGGCGAGCTCGCGTCGGGCGGCAATGACGCGGCGCAGTTCGTCGTCGGCATCGGCAACATCGGCCTCAAACTGGGCCTTCAGGGCCTCAATGTCGGCGGCGATAGCCTGCGCCTCGGCCTTCATTTTCTCCTGCGCGGCGCGAGCGGCTTCAACGCGTTCCTCGGCCTCCACCTGATCATCTTCGAGCTTGGCGAGGCGACGATCCATTTGAGCAATCTCGTGTTCCATCAGCGAGATGTCACGCAAGGGCACCTGATTGTTATCAATGCGTGCCTGCTGACGCTTGCGGCGCTCGGAGACCTTCGCGATCTCCTCTTCAATGCGCGTCACCTCGCGAGTCGTGTCCGCGATCACAGCGTTGTGGCTGATAGCTGCACGCTGCAGGTCGGCGACGCGACCGGCGAACTCGCGAACCGTCGCGTGCGCGGGGTGAGAATCGCGCTTGTGGCGCAGCGCCGACTCCTTCTGGTCGAGCTTCTGGAGCTCGAGGAGCTCGAGCTGGTCGGTGTGCTTTGCTTTCACGCTAGTTCTCCCTGGGTGACTCGGTGACTGGTCCATGGCTCGGTGACAATCGTAGAGACTTCCACGCGAAGTTCCACATCGGCGCCGCTGGCGGCCTCCCGAAGCTTTCGAGCAAGGACGGGGAGCCACGGGGACTCGGTTGCCCAGTGCGATCCGCACAGCAACGCAGGAGCACCACCCTCGAGGTGCTCCGACGCTGGGTGGTGACGAAGATCAGCTGTGAGGTAGACGTCTACTCCGGCAGCGCGTGCATCCTCAAGCGCGCTATCGCCAGCTCCGCCCAGAACGGCGACGCGACGTACCGGCATCGCCTCGTCTCCGCCGACGAACAGGCCGGAGGGACCTGCGGGCAGCACGGATGCAACATGGTCGGCGAAGGCGCCGAGTGTCGTCTCCGCAACGGTGCCGACGCGTCCCAGGCCGATCTCGCGTCCCACGGTGTCAGTGCCACACGGCTCCAACGGGACGGTATCGCGCAGACCGATGAGATCGGCGAGCGCCGTCGCGACACCGTCACAGGCAACGTCAGCGTTGGTATGCGCATTGAAGAGAGCAATCCCGGAGCGAATCAGCGTCGTCACGACACCGCCCTTCGGGTCGGTCACCGGCAGGAAGGACGCGCCGCGCAGGAGCAACGGGTGGTGGGTGATCACCATGTCGTAGGGGTTCCCGTCGCCGTGAGGACCGGCCACGGCCTGGTCAGCGATCGCCGCGGTGGGATCGAGGGCCAGGAGGATGGAGCGCACGGGCGAGTCCGGGTCTCCGACGATGAGCCCGACGCGATCCCACGACTGGGCCGTCGCCGCCGGATACCAGGATTCCATCAGGGCGATGACGTCGCGGACGGTCCAGGTGGTGGCGGGTGCACCGACCGGGATATCGGGGGCACTGAAATGAGACGAAGACTGCATGCACCAAGCATACCGGACCCCCATCTAGCAAGGGACCCTGCCCGCGACTATGATCACAACGTGCAGATTTTGAGTCTACTCGACCAGGGGCTGGTCGATTACACGCAGGTTGATGCGCTTCAGCGCTCCCTGCACGAGGAAGTCCTCGCCGGCGGCGAGGACACGCTCATCGTTTCTCAATTCACCCCGACGTGGACGGCCGGTCGCCACACGAAGCCGCAGGATATTCCCTCGACGACGATTCCCATTATCCGCACGGACCGCGCGGGATCGGCCACGTGGCACGGCCCCGGACAGGTCGTCGTCTACCCCGTTGTTCGGCTGCGCGAGCCCGTCGATCTCGTCCAGTGGATCCGCGCCGTCGAGGCCTCGGTCATCGACACCGTGCGCGAGGTCTGGGACCTGCCGGTGCACCGCGTCGAGGGACGCGCGGGCGTGTGGCTCACCGAAGAGGGACGCCGCGACCGCAAGATCTGCGCGATTGGTCTGAAGGTTGCGCGCGGAGCGACCCTGCACGGCATCGCCCTCAACGTCGACATCGACCCTGCACATGCTTTCGAAGGCATCATCCCTTGCGGCCTCACCGACGCTGACGTGACCTCCCTGTCGTGGGAGGGCATCCACACGACGGTGGCCGACGCCGCCGCCGAACTTCTCCCGCGCATGGTGGAGCACATCTCCCCGTGCCTGGCGACCACTCCCACTTCTGTTTCCTACACGACGAGGTCCACGCTATGAGTACCCTGCCCGATCCCGAAGGACGCAAGCTCCTGCGCATCGAGGTGCGTAACTCTCAAACGCCGATCGAGAAGAAGCCGGAGTGGATTCGTACGACCGCGAAGGCCGGCGAGAACTACCAGGACATGCGCTCCCTGTCGCACGCCAAGGGGCTGCACACGGTGTGTGCGGAGGCCGGCTGTCCCAACATCTACGAATGCTGGCAGGATCGCGAGGCGACGTTCCTCCTCGGCGGTGCCCTGTGCACGCGCCGCTGCGACTTCTGCGACATCGCGACGGGCCGTCCTACCGAGTACGACAAGGATGAGCCGCGCCGTATCGCAGAGTCGGTGCGTGACCTGGACCTGCGCTACGTGACGATCACCGGCGTGACCCGCGACGATCTGCCCGACGGAGCCGCGTGGCTGTACGCGCAGACGTGCCGCCTCATCCACGAGCTCAACCCGGGCACCGGAGTGGAGCTCCTCGTGGATGACTTCCGCGGCCAGGCAGAGTCGATCGACATGGTGATCGAGGCCGGCCCGCAGGTCTTCGCGCACAACCTGGAGACGGTGCCGCGTATCTTCAAGAAGATTCGCCCCGCCTTCAACTATGATCGTTCGCTCGCGATGATCAGGCGTGCCCACGACGGCGGCATGGTCACGAAGTCGAACCTGATCCTCGGTATGGGCGAGACGCGCGAAGAAGTCAGCGCTGCCATGCGCGACCTGCACGAGTCGGGCTGTGACCTGCTGACCCTCACGCAGTATCTGCGTCCCTCTCCCCTGCACCACCCGATCGACCGCTGGGTCCACCCCGAGGAGTTTGTCGAGATGGCCGCCGAGGCCGAGGAGATGGGCTTCGCCGGCGTCATGGCCGGACCCCTCGTGCGTTCCTCCTACCGTGCGGGTCTGCTGTGGGCCAAGGGTATGCGCGCCCGCGGCTTCGAGATCCCCGAGCAGCTGCGCCACATCGCCAACTCCGGCTCGACGCTGCAGGAGGCCGGTTCGGTCCTGGCGCGTCTGAAGGAGCGCTCGGAGCGTCACGCAGCGATGGCAGCCGTGAAGGCCGCCTCGGCCTCGTGACCCCCGATTATTCGCCCGCGCGGGCGCTGCTCGCCGCAACTCGACGGCATCCGGATCGTTGTTCCCTTGTGGACGCTGTGACCGGCCAGGAGTGGAGCGTGTGCGAGGCAGCCGACACGGTCGCTCGTCTCGCTGCCGCCTTGGCTGAGGCGGGGATCGGCGAGGGGACGCGCATCGCCGTCATCGGCGCGAACTCGCCGTGGCACTACATCGTCCACGTGGCCGCATCGTGGCTGCGCGCTGTAACGGTCCCGCTGTCGCCCCGGATGCCATCGCCGGCGCTCACCTCAATGTGCGAACAGGTTGGCGTCTCGTGGGTGTTCCTTGACGAGGCCTCCTCCCGCACTCACGCTCCCGCACTGTCCGACGCGGGCGCGCAGGTCGCGTCGTTTGCGGATCTGTCGGCGTGGGCGGATCGCGCCGCCCCCATCGGGCACCCTCCCGCCCGCTGCGGGAACGAGCTCGCCGCCATCTTGTTTACCTCGGGGTCCACGGGCACTCCACGCCCCGTCGAGCTCACCCATGAGGTCATGTGGTGGGGGTCGACGAACTTCCGCGAGGGTTTCGACTATGCGCCGACGTCATCGGTGGTCGGCGTGTGCGCGCCCACCAGCCACATCGGCGGCTTCAACGGGACCTCAATGGACACGTGGACGCACGGCGGAACCCTGGTGACGCTCGGCTTCCCAGGCTCCTTCGACGCGCGCGGCGTCATCGACGCGATCGAGCGCTACGGGATCACCATGATGTTCGCCGTGCCCGCGATTGTCCGCGCCATCCTCGATGAGCATGAGCGCGGCGGCGGTGATCTGTCATCGTGGGTGCGTCCCCTCATCGGCGGCGACGCGATGACCGCGGACCTCACAGACGCGATGCGTACAGTCGGCCTATCCCCCATTCACGTGTGGGGCATGACCGAGACCTCCGGCGCGGGAACTGTCGCCACCCCAGATTCTGGCGCGCCCGCCGGATCGCTCGGTGTTCCCTTCCCCTACGTAGACCTGCGCCTCATGGCCACCGACGAGCGCGAAGCCGGCGTCGATGAGATGGGCGAGATCTGGGTGCGCGGGCCCGGCGTCGTGAGCGGCGACGAGTGGCTACGTACGGGAGACCTGGCGACGAAAGACGAGGACGGCTGGCTGCACATGGTGGGACGCGCCCACCGCATGATCAACACGGGGGGTGAGCTCGTCGCTCCCCCGACGGTTGAGCGCGCCCTGCGCTCCCTCGATGAGGTATCGGATGCGCTTGTCGTGGGCCTGCCGGACGAGCGCTGGGGGCAGATCGTTGCCGCGCTCATCGTCCCCTCCCCCGAGGGCCGCGCCCAGGCCTCGTCGATGAGCACCGAAGCACTGTCGGAGGCCCTGAGCGAGTCCCTGGCACCCTGGGAGAAGGTCCGTCGCGTGCTTATCGTCGATGCGCTGCCAACGACGACGACGGGCAAGCCGGATCAGGTCGCGGCGGCCCGCCTATTCGACTCGTGAGAACACCGGCTTAGGTGCGCCTCACCTCACAATGCACGCGCACCATAATTATGTAAGATTAGCCTTGCTTAATTGAAGGAGAGTCTTATGTCCCGCCACCGCATTGTCATCATCGGTTCCGGTTTCGCAGGCCTGAGCGCCGCTCGTCGACTGAAGCGCGCCGACGCCGACATCACCATCCTGGCCCGCACGTCGCACCACCTCTTCCAGCCGCTGCTGTACCAGGTGGCCACGGGTATCCTCTCCGAGGGCGACATCGCCCCCACGACGCGCGAGATCCTGCGGAAGCAGAAGAACGTGACCGTCCTGCAGGCGCTCGTCGAGGAGATCGACGTCGAGGCGCGCGTCGTCAAGTGGCGCAACCACAACAAGTACGAGCAGACCGCATACGATACGCTGATCGTGGCGGCGGGCGCGGGCCAGTCTTACTTCGGCAACGACCACTTCGCAGTGTTCGCACCGGGCATGAAGACCATCGACGACGCGCTTGAGCTGCGCGCGCGCATTTTCGGCGCGTTTGAGCTGGCCGAAATCGAAACTGATCCTTCCCTGGTTGGCAAGCTCCTCACCTTCGTCGTCGTGGGCGCGGGTCCGACGGGCGTCGAGATGGCCGGACAGATCCGCGAGCTTGCCTCACACACTCTTAAGGGAGAGTTCCGCAACATCGATCCGACCAAGGCGCGCGTCATCCTGGTGGACGGCGCCGAGCACCCGCTCCCCCCGTTCGGCGAGAAGCTCGGACACAAGACTGAGGAGGCACTGGCCAAGCTGGGTGTCGAGATGAAGATGAACGCCTTCGTGACCGACGTGGACGCCGAGGGCGTGACCCTGAAGTACAAGTCTGGCGAGGAAGAGCGGATCGAGTCCGTGTGCAAGGTGTGGGCTGCGGGCGTGTCCGCGAGCCCGCTGGGCCGCCTGCTGGGCGAGGCCACGGGCGCCGAGGTGGACCGCGCGGGCCGCGTGAGCGTCAACAAGGACCTGACTCTGCCAGGTCACCCCGAGATCTTCGTGCTGGGTGACATGATGGCGTTCCCGGGCGTGCCCGGCGTCGCGCAGGGTGCCATCCAGTCCGCGCGTTTCGCCGCCGATACCATCGCCGCGCGCCTTGCGGGCCGTAAGCCGAAGGCCACGGAGTTCTCCTACTTCGACAAGGGGTCGATGGCGACGATCGCGCGCTTCAAGGCGGTCGTGAAGATGGGCAACACGAAGATGACGGGCTTCACCGCGTGGGTGGCCTGGTGCTTCCTGCACCTGCTCTACATCGTCGGCTTCAAGTCGCAGGTGGGCACGCTGGTGAATTGGTTCTTCAGCTTCCTCTCCGGCGCACGGTCGCAGCGCACGACGACGAACCAGCAGATGGTGGGCCGTCTCGCCCTGGAGCAACTCGGCGCCGGCGCATCCGGCAAGCTCGTTGTTGGCGAAGACGTCGTCGAGGAGCGCGAGGAGGACTGACGCGCGTCGCGTACTGATGGTCTCTTCTCGCGCGCGTTCGGGCACAGCAAGCGCGCGCTGACAAACAGGCAGACAGGCACGGTGTGGGGCCGGAAGCAAGAGCTTCCGGCCCCACACCGTGCCGCTTGTGCGAGCACACGCCGGCAACAGATGAAGCGCAAGTGTTAAGCACTCTGTCATAAGATACGAGGTATGGTTGATCCTGTAGTAGCCACACTTTTTGGCGTCGCTGTAGCGTTCACGAAGACGTTGTTACGCTCCACCAATAACAACCTCGGTGCGGAAATTGTAGGCGATACAGCCGGGCCACTTGCAGAAATTTCCCAACAGGTTCTCGGGCGGAAAGGTTCGAAGAAGCAGGTCGAACGCGCGATCAATAGAGATCTGGCTACGCGGATGCGCAACATGCATGAGCGTTGCTACCGCGAAGGCATTGATCCCGATCGTCTGGCGAATCCCTGCGCAGAGGTGGAAGCCGTCTTAGACACCATCGGCGATCATAAGTGGATGCTTGAACAGGCAGTGCATGACCCTGGCGCACTTCGCACAGACTTTAAAGAACGTGCTTTGAAACAGCGAGCGCAGGTCGACGAGTGCTTGGTGCCATACTTTGACGAACTGATCACAGCGGTCATCGAACAGTACATTGCCTACGCTGAGCGGTCACCGAACTACCTGCACGTAGCAACCAAGCAGTCGTTGAAGAATGACAAGGAGAGTCGCGAAACAGGCGCCAAAATTCTCGACGCAGTTGACAATGTCGCACACATGGTTGGGAAGTTCGCATCCAGTGACAGCAAGCCGAGCCGCGTCTTTTTCGGTAGTCGACCGGACGTGGTGGCGGAGAACCGGTTTGTCGAGCGTAGCGAGCAAGAGCATTTGAATGCGCTGATCACCGACCCAACAAAACAACGTACGGTTTTGGTGGGCATGCGCGGCTGCGGGAAGACCCAGCTTGCCGCAGCTCTAGCAGAAGAGTGCGAAGACAAAAACTGGAGCCTCGTCGCATGGGTGAACGCAGTATCCCCGGATTCCATCAAAAGCAGCCTGGTCGAACTTGCCAAGAAACTGAAAATCGGCACGAGTGACCAGCCCACTCCCGAGACCATCATTCGCAGATGCTTCGACCAGCTGAAATCAGAAGTTCCCTCCGACAGGCTCATCATCTTTGACAACGTTGAGAATATCGACGATCTTCGAGGATTTGTACCGCGTGGCAATGGCTTACGCGTCGTCGCAACCACTACGAACAACATAGGTTGGGAACATCAGGGGTGGGATACCATCAAGGTCGAGGTATTTGATCGAGACGAGTCGATCAAATACCTCCTCACGGCCACCGAATCCACTGATCGCGACGCCGCAGACACGTTGGCGCACCGCCTCGGTGACCTACCCCTTGCTCTCGCACAAGCCGCTGCGACCGCTCGCAACGGCAATCTGTCGCTGGCACGTTATCTAGACCGTTTAGATCGCTACCGCAGCGAACGTGTCATTCGCCCAGTCCCGGGGGACTACTACACGGTCGACGTGGCCACCGCTCTATGCATGACCATCGAGGATGCACTTGAGAACCTAGAGGATGGCACAAAGCAGACTGCTCGATACATCTTGGGGGCACTTGCACTGCTTGCAGAGTCCGGTGTGCCCACACGCTGGCTCGATCCCATGTCCGAAGAGCATGACGAACAAGAACTCCAAGACCATGACCGAGCAGAAGATGAGGATGCTCATGACGCGCTCACAGAGCTCATTCACAGGTCTATCGTCCAGCAGTCCTCAGACAAAGCAACGACGACACTGCACCGACTACAGGCCGAGGTCCTGCGCGAAAACTGGGACGACAAGGAAACCGCAGAAGCATATGAATCGGCCACCATACTTCTAGACACTGTCAACGTCGATAGTTTTCTTCGTAACAACACAGATTCAATTCATCTCATCGAGCAGTTTGCCGCCATCAGTACACAACATCATTCCCAACAACTGTTTGGTGACAACAAGGTACGATCATGCCTCCTTCAAGCTATACTCTTTGCGGATACCCTTGATCTTCCGGTTGAGCCACACGGGCTTACCAATATAGTCGTTATACTTGAAAACATACTCGGATCAGATCACGTTGACGTAGTCACTGCACGTAATTGCCTCGCTGGAGCATATCGGTCAGCGGGTCACTTTCCTGAGTCCATCAACCTTTATGAGCGAGTTCTCGCCGACCGTATCCGCATTCTGGGCGAAAGTGACCGCAGTACCCTCGCGACGCGCAGCGACCTCGCAAGCGCACATGCCTTAGCGGGCCATTTACCCGAGGCAATCTCCCAATATGAGCAGGTCCTCAATGAACAAATCCGCATCCTTGGCACCGATGATGTTAACACCCTTACTACGCAATACAACCTCGCAAATGCATACTTCATTTCGCAGCAGTACACCCTAGCGATCCCAAAATACAAGCAGGTCCTTTCCAAGCAAACCAGTTCCCTAGGACCCAACCACCCACACACCCTCGTCACGCAAAGCAGCCTCGCATTCGCACATTTTTCCGCGGGAAACTTGTCCGAAGCAGTCTCCCTATACGAACAGGTTCTCCCCGACCAAATCGAACGGCTAGGACCCAGCCACCGTTACACTCTCACGACGCGCGAGAACATCGCGACGGTGCATCGGTTAGAAGGGAACCTCAACATAGCCATCGATCAGTACGAGACGGTTCTCAAAGACTGCACGGATGCGCTCGGCACTAAGCATCCGCTCACCGTAGACGTGCACAAGAAACTCAAGGCAGCCCGGCGCGAGCTGGCTCGGCAGCAAGACGACTCACGCACCGAGGAACGTGGTTCGCAAGACTGAGGTACCCGTTCAGACGCCGAGGGGCCGGAAGCTTTTGCTTCCGGCCCCTCACCGCTTGTGGGCCCTACCGGGCTCGAACCGATGACCTTCTGGGTGTAAACCAGATGCTCT
>ERZ773022.704-NODE-704-length-25512-cov-5.071022_pt1 | contig 25512 bp, 21 predicted proteins | sample MGYA00580839_ERZ773022 | MGnify/ENA primary metagenome ERZ773022 (study PRJEB29015, sample SAMEA2738020) | human oral metagenome | biome: human oral; feature: human-associated habitat; material: dental | place: China | collected 2044 ... | reverse complement strand
ACAAATTTAATTTTAACAGGACTAAGAATAGTTGATGTCTCTTTTTGTTGGTTAGTGTTGCACTTGAGACGTTAGTTTAGGCGATTTTTTTGTATATTTAGTGTTTTATGTTATAATATCATGCGTTCGGTGATCAATCTAATTGCTAAACTAGAATGAAAGGGGGATAGGTTTTTAGATCACCATATTTAGAACTATTGTGAGCTACAGCTCAAGTACATTAAGAGAAAGGATCGTAGAAGAAATGAACAATACGATACGTAACATTTTTGATTTTGAAGGGTTAATTCCACCCAGGGATATCGTAATCCAGCTGAAGGGATTCGAAAACAATTCCTATGCAATACAGGAAGAAGAGGAAAAGCTGTTCTGCTATCAGCTAATCGAACAGGTGTTTGTGCCACTGAGAAAACAAATTCGACTCGATAGCAATATCGACCTGGTAGCGACAATGGTCAATACTGGGGTGAGAGGACAAAGGAGAATCTCATTTCATTTAAATACGGCGGACGTAATTTACTTTCAGGAGAAGGATCTCTATCAAGTAATTACTCGTCGAGAGGGCGTAACTGGCAATATTTATGAGCTCATGAATGATGCCAGGTTTGTACGCATGCATTATACGCACAAGGAGTATTACGACAAGTACAAGAGAGAAAACAGTCGTAATCAGGCCGCGAGTAACCCGATGAGGAAGAAGAAGGTGATCAGAAAGATGAAGCGTCCTAATATTGCAGAGATTAACGAGAGAATCAATATCTCGGTATTGCGTTTTAGAGATGCGATCAATGACTATATTGATACTATCTTCGAAAAAGGCACCGAGAGGCCTGGGATTGTCGGAGTCTTCACAAGGAAGAACCCTACATAACACTATGATCTAATCTGAAGCTCCACAGTGCGTGGGGCTTTTTTAAACTAAACTTGAAGTTAAAAATTTCAGATTAATATAATGAATAAATAATAATATAAAACACCAAAAAACCCACTGACGTGGGTTTTTATGAATTTATTTGCGGAGTCCGAGTTTTGCAACTGTGCCTTTGTAAAGGTCGAAGTTGGTTTTCTCAAGATACTTCAAAAGACGTTTGCGGCGACCAACCATCTGCATAAGTCCACGACGAGCCATGAAATCATGCTTATTGACCTTAACGTGTTCGGTTACTTCTTTGATGCGCTCAGTTAGAATAGAAACCTGAACTTCTGGAGAACCAACGTCCTTTTTGTCACGGGCAGTAGCAGCAATTGCCTTAGCTTTATTCTCTTTTGTAATCATATTGGGTGAATTATACCACGCGATGACAGTTTCATCAAGGGTAAACAGATGACTTTTCTGCAGAAAAATTTATCCAATAAGATTAATAGGAGGTAATCTCTAATTCTCCATCGATGTATTCACCAAGAAAAACTTCACTTATGGAGGCAATTTTTTGCTTTTTAAATTCCCGGTTAAGCCATTTTTCGTCCTTACTAATCACTTCAAGAATATCATGATGTAATTGACCGTCGGTGATAAGCGGGAATTTTGGATTCTCTTCGCCGGCATGGACAACGATAAGTTGGCCATTTTGCTCCACAACAGCACGTTTAACTTTCTTAGAAGAGTAAATATTATTAGTGCGAAGCTTAAAAGCAACATCATGAGCACTGAGACCAGCCTTCTTGCAGTTTTCGATATTAATTTTACCGTGATCAATAATAATCAGAGCCTTACCATCAAGAATCTGCTTAACTTTGACATTGTGAGTTTTAATAAATTTAAGAGAAAGAACCAGGATACACCAGATAAAGAGAATACTAATATATTCCAAGATGGCAATTTGCTTATTATAGATTACGCCACCGATGATTCCACCAAGTACGTAGTTTTGTACCTGATCACTAGCTGAAGATGGAGCAAGATTCCCTTTGCCAGTAACATTGATAACAAAGATGAGGGCTAAGAAGCCAATTAAGAGTTTGATGGCAATAAGAATAAAATCATCCATATTTTCCTTTCATTAATTATTATTTTCACCCATAAAATCGGACAGCTTGACAGCATTTTTTATCTGATAATCGCCGACCTGAGTTCGTCGAAGAGAGGTCAGATAAGCGCCAACACCGAGAGTCTTACCAATATCCTCGCCTAGAGTTCTAATGTAAGTGCCACTCGAAACATGAGTACGGATAATCAGCTCTGGGTAATTATAACTTAGGATTTCAAGAGAATAAATTTCTATCTGGCGAGTGGGCATCACAACTTCTTCACCACGGCGAGCTAATTGATAGGCACGCTGTCCATTGATCTTTACTGCTGAAAAAGTTGGGACAGTTTGAGTGATTTGTCCAACGAACTGATTAACGACAGTTTTAACCTCTTCAAGTGTGGGTACCTTTTCTGTGTTTTGTTCAATAATTTCCCCTTCGGGGTCACCTGTAGTACTAGTTTTACCAAGACAGATAGTTGCCTCATACCATTTATCAAGCTTTAGAAACTGGTTTGAGAGCTTGGTAGCCTTATTGGCAAGAAGAATTAAAAGACCAGTAGCAAATGGATCAAGGGTGCCAGTATGGCCCACCTTGATTTTCTTTCCTGCCTGCTCAGATAGTCGACGGCGGACCCTAGCAACCACGCCAAAAGAACTAAGTCCAGCTGGCTTATCAATTAGAATAATGTCTTCCTTAGGAGTTTTTTCTTGATTATTCATTACTAACGATAATAGTGAAAACTATTGAGTCTGTCAAAGCCTAATATGTACCAGGAATACGGAAGGCGGAGGGATCGGCGGGAGCTTGTGAAGTGGAAGTCTGAAGAGTCTGTTCTGTATTTTGTGAAGTAGGATTTTGCATGGCTAGATCTTGCGTGTTTGAAGCGGCACCCATAGAAGCTGTCTCCTGAAGGGGGATGGGAGGGGTTGGTAGTGGCTCTGGCATAACTGGAGGCAATGGCATAGTGGGGACAGCTGACGGCGCGGCGTACGTCGAAGGATTAGCTGGCTGATTTGGCACCACAGGATTTGGTGCAGGAGGAAGAAAGGCCTCAGGCTGCAGGAAATCTGGAATTGGAGTACTAGTTGCTGGTGGAGTGACCTGGATAAAATTCGCCATCGGATCTCCTGCAAATGGAGAAGTAGAAGATTGCGGTTGGGACTCTTGTGGGGTTTGAGGTTGAGACTGAAGTTGCTGTTGCGGCTGTGGTTCTTGCGGGGGCTGAAGTTGAGGCTGGGATTGAGGTTGTACTTCTTGTGAGGGTTGAATGGCTGGATTCGGTTGATTTGAGATAGTTGGGGCAGCATACGTAGCATCTGGCATAGCTGGCACGGTCGGAGTAACATATTCAGGAATATTATTAGTATACTCTGGACTAGGATAATTGCCGCCTTGAGGCATGGTTGGCATAGCTGGAGCAGAAAGAGTGGCAATATTCTGGCCTGGTACATAATTCATAATCGGCTGCTGACCAATAGCTAGTGGATAATTTGGATTTGGCTGAGGAGCAGGTGATGGAGATTGGTTAAGAGACTGATTAATATAGTCACCTTGATTGATTAGACTTTGGTAGCCGACTGGATTTTGAATAGGTGAAGGCTCAGCAAGGACCTCATCCATTAGGCGACTCATGTCTTCATTCGATTCGATGACAGGATCAGAAATTGTATGGCCGACGATATTGGCACCTGAGAAGGAAGGCAATGGATTAACTGGTGCTGCTTGAGTGGCTGGCGGAATTGGAAAAGCAGGTGTTGCCTGAGAGGCTTGAGGCATTGGAGAAACAAATACATCCTGAGAGGCTGGAGACATTGGAGAAATAGGCATAGCCTGAGGGACTGAAGACACTGGAGGTATTGGAGAAGATGGTGCGATTGGTGGCATTTGAGAAACTGGCGTGATTGGTGGTTGGCCGAAGGCTTGTGGGGCTGACTGTACCGCTGGCTGGTAAGTGGATTGCTGCGCCATTTGTGCTGAGGAAAACACAGTAGGATCCGTCTGCGATACAGGCGATGGAGCGGGTTGCATCTCTTGTTGAGACTGCGGTTGCGGTTGTGATTGGGATTGCATCTGAGGTTGGACCTCTGGCTGCGGCACTAAAGTAGGTGAAGATTGAGGATTTGATGTCATGGATTCGGTCATGCGTGCCAATTCTTCCATTACGTTAGTAGTGGAAGGTAGAGTCGAAATTGGAGCGGCCGATGGGAGATTTGCGGAATCTTGGAGAGTAGAGGCCTGAGAGTCAGGAGTCTGAGAATTTAAGGCTGCGGAATTTGGAGCCTGAGCAAGATTCTGATTCACTAATTGATCTAACTCCTTGAGGGGGTCGGCAGGCTCAGAAACAGTTGAGGGTTCTGTAGCCGTGCTGGGCTCCGGAACGGTTGAGGGCTCCGCATTTACTTCCGTCACGGGATTAGCTGAGCCATCGTTGATACTAGCTGAGCTATCATTGGTACTTTTTTCTTCTACAACGGTTGGGGCTTCTGGCTTGAGAATATTTGCAGAAATCAGCTGTTGATCAGCACCTGCTTCCATAAGTTTGGCGGCAACTGACATAGTGGTCGGCTTGGTGCGGTTATTTGAGAAGCGTTCGGTGGCAGAAAGAATACCAGTGAGGAGGGCAGTAGCAACTTCTTGAGATAAATCGGTAATTTCAAGTTCTTTGAGAAGATTATAGACCATTTCGCAAACAGAGGATTTCTCAGGATCGCTCCATTCGAGATCGGCAAAACGCCCTGGCAAGCCAGAAGTGATATTAATTGCACTAGCATCATGCATAATGCGGCCATATTCAGAGAGGGCGGAATCAATTTCACTACCCGCATTAACATTAAACACAATAACTAAGTCAACGTTATACTCGCCGTAAGAGTATTCAAGATCTTCTTTTTTAACCTGACCCTTATATGGAGTGATATAAATCTTAACATAATCACCATCAAGTTTATATGTTAAATGGTCGGCCTTTGATTTATTAAGAGCAATAATAAAATCTTGTAGACTACTGGTATCTTTTTCAAAAGTTTCTTCAGGCTTTAAAAACTCGAGTGTATTTGGAGTTTTTCCAGAATAAATTGCGGTTACATGCTTCTTTTGCTGGTCGAGCACGATGGCAAGAGCAATGGCGGCTGAGATTTCGTCGACATTTGGGTCTTTAGATAGCGCAATAAGAATATTCGTCCCTTTTTGGATTTTTTCAGCTACCTTTTCTGGCAACTGCTGCGGATCAAGCCCAAAACCTAGGGAGTCTGGACGGGGGCTCTTATCATCAATAACAGACCCAGTATTGCTTCCGGCAGAAGACTTCATATTACTATCTTGTGTGCTTCCATTCATTTTTTGTGTTGACCTAATTTACTTAAATTTAACATAAGAGCTTTATTTTGGCAAGCAAGACTGACTAAAGACCGAGAGCAATAACAGGGGTTAAAGCGATACTTTTATAGATTATTAAGCCCCTAATTAATAACGTGGAGCTAATTCCCTTTGATAGACAACCTCAGCAATGCCAGAACGCTGAGCTTGGCCAATGCCCCAATAGTAGGCGTCAGAACGTAGATTGAAGATCTCAGCTGGAGCAACAGAACCGTCACTAGAGATAGCATAGTAGCCGCCTGCATGTTTATCGTAACGAGTACCAAGTACACGCTGATCAGCTGGAATACCAGCCATTAATCCACCACCATGGTTAGCACCACCAGTACGCTTCAAGGTCAAACTCTTTGCAAAGACTGGACCGTTAAAGATGATGGTCTCGGAACACTGCTCAGCAGTTGGCTCATTAACATCACTACAGGTATTTAGGTTATTTGGGGCATTATCTTCGTCAAGAATCAGCCAGGCATCGACACGATTTACTTTACTTAGGACATTGACGTTTTTAGCAAAGATAAGAATCTGAGGAAGCTTAGTGATGGACTCAGAGGAGACATCGGAGTAGGCAGCCTGTTTGGTAGAGGTTTCATATTGACAATTATTTCCGCCGAAGGCAGCATAGCAGAGATTTTGATCAATAGTGAGAGTACCATCAACATAGAGAACTAGGGTATTATTTTGCTTGTCATTGGTGGTGATAGTTTTATAAAGGGTGTCATATGTGCGGAAAAGAGTATCGGTAGTATTAGGATTATGGTCAGGTAGTTGGATCTGCGACAAATTGACATCACCTCGAATATAGGTATTTTGTAAACCAGTATCATGGGTAGTAACCTTAAGACTACTATTTTTTGCAATATTATCGCGATACCTAGCCTTAAGACGAGATAAGAGACCCGATGGGAGACCATAGATGCCAGACTCGCCTGTCGTTCTGCGGTTTGCGATGGTGAGATTGTAAATATTGTTTGAGACCTGAGAGCCACCAGTTGGAAGATTGTAGCTATAGCCTTTTTCATAGCCTAGAGAAGCGCCAGAACCAAACCCAGAGATGCGACCGCCTGCAATGACGTGGTATTCATCCCATGAACCAAAGACTTTTTCGGCAATACTTGGATAGGATGAGAAGCTCTGTCCTGGCGTCTTACGACTGACGGCAGTTTCAATCTTACCATTAGTAAACATACCACCACCCCAAATCTGGAAATTTGGTTTTTTGGCAATAGTAACACAGGATAGATCGGAGACGTTGAATTTAGTTTCATCACCGCCATAAATGGCAGGCCCAGAGGTGTTATTATCAAAATTATTTTCTGTCGTATTGTGGGAGGAGGCAGGCCAAATCGATGTAGCGGTACAGTATTTGTATCCAACATATTCCTGGTCATCTGGGACAGTACGGGAATAAATATCCGAGTCATGATCACTACCATTGTAATCACCGTCAGGATTCATAATGCCTTTTATTTTGCTAACTTCGTGACATGTAGAGACGCCGTAGTAGCGACAAACGTCTTGATCGGAACGATCACTACCAGAAAGAGTGTGAGGCATAGCGTGTGGAGGAATCAGCAACTCATAAATACGGAAGGTTTCTTTATCGGAGGTATGAGTGGCGTAAGGATTCTTGGCGACCATATTATTCTGACGGGAGAGAATATGATAGGAGCCACTAATATCGACGCGTTCACCGCTAAATATTACATTATCAGAGTCAATAGCACTCGTAACGTAGGTATTGAAGTTATATGGAGTGACAACACTAGCCCCAGTATAGCGACCGCCGTAGTCTCTTGAGGTAATTGGATAGTAAATAGAGCGCGGATTACTTTTATATCTTTCTTTACTGCCCTCTTCACAGCTTCCATCACCTGTACATGAGTAGCTAAATGTACCCCAGGATGTACCTTTGAGGCTTGGGAGTTGACCAGGGGTAATGACTCTATGAGGATCCGTATCTTCAGTAATACCTACAACACCTTGGTCATTATAGTTCCCTTGCGCGTCTTTAGCACGGAATGTTCCAGCGTTCTCAAAAGTTTTATTAGTTTGAGTGTCACTAGTAGCAGTATTAGTGCCACAACTACATTCACCACTAACCTTAGTAACAGAGCTAACCCAAGATTTTACATCATTATAGGCAATACCCTGGGTAATTTTATTACCAACTTCGGTGCTACTGCCGGTTTGATTTGCCGAGTTACAGTTCGAGACACCTGAAGCGAAACCAGGGATCTGGAAACTATCATGGATGGCACGATTATTATTTTGAGTAAAGATAGTATTATCACATGAATATGAAGGAGATGGGGAGTCGGTTGGAGATTCGGTATAGAAGCCGTAGTCTTGGGAAACAATTCCAGTTCCTGCTATCGCATGAGGACTCTGGGTCAAGACACTTCGCTCATTGCCGTCGGCAAGAGCAGAGTTTTTGAAGAGATAACGATTATCTTCATTATTATTTCGCGAAGCATAAAGCCTGAATTTGTTTGCAATACTCGGCGAGTCAGCGGTGATAGTATAGTTCTCGGTACTTTTAGCTAAGTCATGACCTACACCTTGTGCCGCATAACAAAGGGCATGCCTAAAGCGAATTGAGTCGCCAGGTCTAGCAAGGACAAAGGGTTGCCATTTTTTATAGTTTTCCGTGCCAGTGTAGGAGAGATTTGCGACTTGAGAGATTGCGGCGGTATTTCCCTTATAGGAGGAACCAATGACACCTGGGACCAGGGCGTTACAAATATCAGAGCCCTTTGGCGTACAAGTTGGATCATCGAGAGGACAGTCTTTTCTTTTATCACCTCCGTTGCAGGTAGGATCAGTATTTGGATCACAGTCTGGTTTTTTGTCACAGGTTGGATCATTGGGATCACATTTTTTTTCTGGCCCAGGATAAGAGCAGAACCAAGAAAACTCACCCTCTGCCCATGTAAGATCATTTCGACCTGATCTATCTCTAAATACTTCAAATGCATCCTTAGCTTCATCATAGCTCTTATGGAACCTACCAGCACGATTAACGTATTTTTCGTGTGGTTGAAGGAGGTTATTCCCTACAGGAGCTTTATTCTTATATAATGGAAACTGAAAATAGGCAAATTTATTAGGACCATAAGCATCATTAGTGGGTGTAAAGACTGGAGCGTTATTATGATATCTATGAGAAATGAAAACATAGACGCCATCCGTCTTACCGCAACCACGGATCATTTGAGAATCACCTGCATAGCTTAAATGATCAGCACTATCTCCTCTAATTAATGGAATACCTCGCCGAATAGCTTCATAGCTAATAGAATCTGGGTCGGTGATCAATTTTCTTTCTAATAACTCACTCATGCTAATATATACCCATTCACCGCCGCCACCTTGACTGTTATTCTCTCCACCAGTATTCCAGCTACTATAGCAAATTTTCTTGGGACTACTACCGCAGCCAGAAATTGGAGCAGCTGTACCGCCTGCAGCACCACCCCCCTGTGCAAAAACTGATGAAGAGTAAAGAAAAGAAAAGAAAAATAAGAGACAAAGAAAGAAAGAAGAAAAAATTTTATAGTGCTTCTTGAAAAGATTGAAATACATGCTTTAAAATGCCTCTTTATAGGTTATTTATTTTTAGTATATAGCCTAAAGCGGAATTGGTCAATTTAAAAGCGCCTAGATAACTAGGCGCAAGAGCGACTATGCTAGAAATCCTTATAATAGTGCACCCCTGTAAAGTGTTTAGGTACGACCCAATCACTAATATCAGTTGCTTTAATATAAGGATTTTGGAGATAATTTCTCATAACTTTCTCCAACATCTCCACCTGGATGAGATACATATAGCTATTCTCAGATCCAGTAATCTTCACTGTTGGAGCACTCGCGATCTGATCTATATCGATACACCCATCCCAATTGATATTTCCTTGATACTCGTGGAAATCATTTACCGTAAACACCGATTTGGCGTCATTAAGATATATACCATTGGTACTGGTCATATCATCACTTGTAGTAAAAAATAACCAGAGATCGAATTCATCCAAGTCTGCGGGAGTATATGGAGGATGATCTACGTAATAGTTACCGATAGCTAATAGCATCCCAGTAACTACATTATTCCTCGTCTTATAGTCGGTATAGACATGGAGATGCGTTGTATGTTCTTTCTTCCTTGCCGGAAACTGTTTTAGATATCCGTAGACATCAAAGCTTCCATCTGGTCTCCAAAATGGCTTGGTTGACCATAGTGGATATCCAGTATCCGGGTTAACCTCAGGATAAACAAAGTTCTCCTGTCTCATCTTCAGCCAGCGTGCGTCACCAGTAGAGCGGACACATTGATAAATGGTTTTATCCACCTCGACCTCAAAGTTACTTGTGACGTAACTTGGGTCTTTTGCTACGCCATCAGGTCCCAGATAGTCAGCTCTCGGAAAAACGGTCATCGGATTATCCCTGCCGATCTCCTTTTGAGGCTTGGCCGCCTGATCTGTCGGAGTCTGATCCTTTAAGCCAACATGCGCCTGCTCGGTCTGATCTCCTTTTCCTTGAGAAGAAGTTTCAGAAGAAACTTGTGTTTCGTTCTCTTTCTTCTCGTCTGTCTTAGTCTGCTCTTCTGCCAACTTTGCAGCAGCACCTGTAGCGTTCTTTTTTACTACGCCTGCATATGCTGGTGTAGTAAGAACCATGCTCACACAAAGAGCAATACTTGTTGCCATAACTACTAGATTCTTCTTCATAGTCTTTCCCTCCTTTTCAAAGAACCCTCGGGGCCTATTCCCCGTAGTTGCCGTGATTCTACAATGTTTTATATATATAGTCAAGCATTAGAATTTCTACTGGATTATTTTGGATTAAAATAGGAGTTTATGACGTAGTTTTAACCATGATACTAAAAAACCATGACATAAAAATTGATGTTTTGTGGAGGCATTACTAAATTTAGGATAGAATAGAGATATGCCAGAATTACCAGAAGTTGAAACAATCAGACGGGGGTTGAATAATTTTATTTTGAATAAAAAAATTACTAACGTTAAGGTTCTATGCGATAAATCTTTTATTGGGCCAAAAGAACTAATTCTTGAACAAAAAATAATAAATCTACGGCGTTTTGGAAAGGCACTAGTGATCGATTTTGAGAATGGAGTGTCGATGATGATACATCTACGCATGACTGGACAGCTGATTTTTCGAGCTAGCGGAGAGGAATCGGGCAAAGACTATTTAGAGATGATTGAAGCAGGCGACTTCAAGACCTCACTTTATACCGAAAAGAGTTTTGCAGGAGGACATCCGAGCGAGAGTTTTTATAGCGAACTACCTAATAAGCAAACTAGGGCTTATTTCGAGATTGGCGAGCAAGATAATCTTGCAGGAACATTATACTTTAATGATCAAAGAAAGTTTGGTTTTTGTAAGATTCTGGAGACTGAAGAAGTTTTTAATGATAGCTTTATTAAAAAACTTGCTAAAGAACCTTGGGTGATGAGCGCGGAAGAATTTAAGAAAAATCTGATGCGCCATAGGAATTCTGAGATTAAGCCAACGATTTTAGACCAAAGTGTGGTGGCAGGACTGGGGAATATCTACGCCGATGAGGCGTTATATATGACAAAAATTCATCCTGAGCGACTGGTGTCTTCCCTCAGTGATCAGGAGATCGCGGGACTACTAGAGGCGGCCGGTATTGTCATGCAACGCTCGATTGATTCTGGTGGTAGCACGATGGCAACCTATGTAAAAGCCGACGGCAGCAAGGGTGATTACCTAGAAAAATTTGCACAAGTTTTTCGAAGAGAGGGCGAACCGTGCGGCCGATGTGGTACGGAAATTATTAAGTTTAAAGTTGCTGGACGTGGAACGCATATTTGTCCAAACTGCCAGAAGAAGTTTTAAATGATTTATTTAATTGATGGTGATGATCGCAAAAAAGCCGAGCAGGAAGCACGTCATTTTCTTGGTGATAATATAGAGGTGATCGATGCTGACACACTTGAGAAAGCCGATCTAACTTCGATCTTTCAAGGGACAACTATATTCGATGAGAGCCGTCATATCTTGATTAAGGACCTAAGCTTAAAAAAGGATTTATTTCTCGAATTACCAAAATTTATTGATACTGAGCACCAAGTGGTGATCTTAGAGCAAAAGATTGATAAGCGAAATGCGGCTTACAAAGAATTGGCAGCAGTAGCTAAAGACAGCCCAGAAAAAGTTAAAATTGATAATTTTAAATTAGCTGAACAAGTTGATACTTTCTTGGTTTTCCGAGTGTTTGACATTGCATTAACGGATGGCAAGCGTGCAATAAAACTAATGAGAGAGGCGGAGGAGGAAAATAATCCTTACGCAACAATCGGCGCCTGGACAAAAAAAGCAGTTGACCTTTTTGTTGCCAAGGGTGGGACTGAACGAGAAAAAAGAATATTGAAGAGATTAGCTGAGATCGATATGCTTTTAAAGCAAACTAACTTCTCAAAAAATCCTTGGATAATCTTGGAAAGTTTTTTAATTGAATTATCTAGTCTTTAGGAAGATTTGGATTTAAAATAAATCAGACCTAAAAATAGGACCTTACGGTCCTATTGTTTATTTTGCAGCTTTTTTGACGGTTTTAGTGGTCTTCTTAGCTGCAGGTTTCTTTGCAGCAGCTTTCTTCACAGTCTTTTTTGGAGCTTCGCTAGCTTCATTTTTTGCAGCTTTTGCAATCTTAACTAAGTTTGCTTTACGACGAGAAGCGGTATTCTTCTTCAAAAGACCCTTCTTGGCGGCCTTATCGTACTCAGACTGAGCTTTTGAAAGATTTTCAGGAGTAGGATCAGCCTTAAAAGCCTTAAGAGCGGCCTTAATAAACTTTTTAATTTGTTGATTCTGCGCAGTGCGTTTGACTGCTTGGCGTGCTGCCTTTTTTGCAGATTTGATAATCGGCATTAATTTAATTCCCTGTGATTTTTAATAATATTCTTTTGACATATTATACATGATATTTCAAGATTGTAAAGAAAACAGATTATTAGCTATAATGCTAGTATGAATGTAATTGAATCACTTGTACTAGGTTTGACTCAAGGTCTGACCGAATTTATTCCAGTATCTTCATCTGGACACTTAGAGATTGTTCAAAAATTATTAGGTGCGGGAAGCCGTGCGGAAGACTTTCATTTCTTTTTAGAATTGATCAACTTTGGCACACTACTTGCTCTTTTAATTTATTATCGCAAAGAGATTCTAAAAATCTTTAAACAGGTTTTTGTAAAACGCGACCTACATATGGCGCTCAATCTTTTAATCACCTCGATTCCAGCTGGCATTATCGGTCTTCTATTATCCAAGTTTATTGAATCACAGAGCTTCTTCTCAAGCCTCACCACGATTGCAATTGCGATGGGTACGGTAGGCCTGGTGATGATTTTCGTAAATAGCCTACCACACCTTTCAGAAGCTGATGAAAATAAATTACCCCACCATAGAGCTTTAGTAATTGGTCTGGCACAAGTATTTGCTTTAATTCCAGGTGTTTCACGCTCTGGATCGACTATCATTACAGGACGTGTGATGGGAATGAAATCTGAGTCAGCAGCAAAGTATTCCTTCCTAGCTTCACTACCAATTATGCTGGCAGTTTGCGGAAAGTCACTAATTTCCAGCTCGAGTCGCGCCTATATTGGGGCAAACTGGCAAATGCTACTGCTTTCAAATTTCATTGCTTTTGTCTCAGGCTTGATTGCATTAAAGGTCGTGATGAAGTTCTTCAAAAAAGAGAGTTCGATTCCAACTTTTGGCTACTACCGTGTTATTCTAGCTTGTATTTTACTAAGCATCGTACTTTTCTTTTAAAAATTGATTTTATTGCTTTTTGTCTCAGGCTTGACTTAAAGAATGCCTAAAAAATCTACACGATTTGTGTAGATTTTTTTATTGCTCTTTTATAATACTCGAGTTTTTCAACTGCTATTCTAAAACTCTATACCATATTTTAATCTTCGTCTTCGATAATCTTAATGTGAGCATCTTTGAGCTGATAATCATCAACAAAGGATGGAGAACTCATCATGAGGTCGATACCAGAGCCATTCTTTGGAAAGGCAACAATGTCACGGATGTTTTTATTATCATTTAGGACCATAAAGATACGCTCAATACCAAAGGCACAACCAGCGTGAGGAGGAGCACCAAATTTAAAGGCGTTAAGCATACCACCAAAACGCTTCTCAACATATTCGTGGCTATAACCTAGAATACCGAAGACTTTGTACATGATTTCAGGATTGTGATTTCTGACAGCACCAGAACAGATTTCATAGCCATTCATCACCATATCGTACTGGTCAGCTACAATAGAGAGCTTTTCTTCATCAGTGGCAGCAGTTTCGAGGGCTTTAAGTCCACCTTTTGGCATGGAGAATGGGTTGTGGCCAAAGTCGAGCTTATGCTCACCGTCATTCCATTCGTAGAATGGAAAATCAACAATCCAACAGAGGGCAACGATGGAGTCATCCTTGAGATTGAAATGATCGGCAAAAGCGATGCGGAGTTGGCCAAGAATTTTATTGACCTTAGCACGGTCATCCGAACAGAAGAAGACAGCATCACCGTCTTTGGCGCCAGTGGCTTCTTTAATTTTAGCCAGCTCCTCAGGCTGCATGAACTTAGCGATTGGACTTTTTTCAGTACCATTTTCATACATGATATAAGCAAGACCAGAAGCACCAAGCTTACGAGCTTTCTCTGTAAATAAATCGATCTGAGAACGAGTGAGTGAAGCACCGTTTTCGACACGAATAGCTTTGACGCATGGGCTCTGGAAAACCTTAAAGCTAGTATTTTTCAAAACCTCGGTGAGTTCGATCATTTCCATACCGTAACGAAGATCTGGCTTATCCACGCCATATTTTTCCATAGCTTCCTGATATGAAATGCGTGGAATATCTTCTGAGAGAAGTTTTTTGCCAGCAAAGTCAGTAACGAGAGACTTGATGAGAGGCTCAACAGTTTTTCTGACGGTTTCGCCACTATCGACAAAAGACATCTCACAGTCAAGTTGATAAAAATCACCATAAAGACGGTCGGCACGTGGATCTTCGTCACGAAAACATGGGGCAATCTGATAATAACGCGGGAGACCGCCAACCATGAGAAGCTGCTTAAATTGCTGAGGAGCTTGAGGAAGAGCATAAAAGAGTCCTGGCTTCAAACGAGAAGGAACGAGAAAGTCGCGAGCGCCTTCAGGACTGGAGTTGGCGAGAATTGGAGTGGTAACCTCAATAAAGTCATGCTGATCCATGTAGTTTCTAAGGTATGAATAAAACTTAGCGCGTCGTTTTAGAGTGTTTTGCATACTTGGACGACGGAGATCAAGATAACGATACTTGAGACGAAGCTCCTCGCTGGATTCTGGACCATCATCGTGGGTATTGACTGGGGGAGTATCGGAGCGATTAAGAAGCTCCATGCTTTCGACAACAAGTTCAATGTCGCCAGTTTCAATATTAGGGTTTTTAAGATCAGCAGCACGCTCACGGATTAGACCAGTGGCAGAAATCACAAACTCATCACGTAAAGTCTCGGCGAGAGCAAAAGCTTGCTGATTCTCTGGGGTGATGACGAGCTGAATAACTCCCTGATGATCACGCAGGTCAATAAAAATTAGGCCACCATGATCTCGGCGGGAATTCACCCAACCAGCAACGGTAACGGTTTCGTTTATTTTAGTCTTCAATTCTCCAGTCAATATTCTCATAAAAACATAATATCATATCTTGGGAGAATAGAGGAGAATAGAAGACGTGATTAAGACTAGCTGATTCCATTTTTCATATAGAGTAAACAATTCGTAATCGTATTGTATATAATAGCATGAAAAAATACCACCTCGCTTGAAGTGGTATTTCCCTTACTTACTATTCACGGATAAAGACATCGTCTTTATGAAGTTTGACCCTTCGGATTAGTAAATAATGAACTCTTGCCATGGGGCAGGAGGAATTTTCGACTTTTTGCGCGAAGATTCACGTTTAAGTCTACGCATAAGTAAATTTCTTACTCCGTTTAATTCTATTGCTCACGACCGACCACCCACCTCGTTAGTCAAAATACTCTAGAATGACTTGTGGAAAAGAGCAATACCTGAGATTTTAGCAGAAGTGTGCAAAAAATGCAAGTTTTACAGGGGTGGGGATGAGGGCAGTAGTGAGGATTAACGGGCTTCAACAGATTAGGCTTATGTTTTTGCATTTTATGCTGTTTCATGTAGTTGGTCTTTACAAAGTGCATATATTTATGGTATAATATGCCGCATATGGAAGAGATTAATTTAAGGGATTTGCTTAGCTATTTCAAGAAGCGCCTAGTTTTATTTGTGGTAATGGTACTTTTTGTGGTTTCAGCTGGCACAGTTTATTCAGTTTTTATACAGAAGCCAGAATATAAGGCACAGGCTACTGTAATTTTGAGTTCTGACAAATCAAAGACTACAATTCAAAATGAAATTAACGCAAACAAGAATCTAATTGATACTTATACAGAGGTCGTGAAATCTCATCGCGTGCTTGATCGCGTGAAAAGTGAAATGCAGATTAATGACAGCTACGAACAGCTTGTGAAAAAAGTTACGGTGGCATCACTAAAAGACACTGAGATTATCAGTATCTCCGTAGTGGATCTTGATAAATATCACAGCTATTCCCTAGCAAATAAAATTGCCGACACATTCACAGATGAAATTAGCCAGATTTATAATGACAAGAGTGTCAATGTGCTGGATCGAGCTGTTGAGCCACAAAAGCCATACAATGTGGATATTATAAAGCAAGAAGCAATCTACGCAGCAGCTGGTATTATCTTAGCCACTGCCGTAATCTTCCTAATGTTCTATTTTGATCGCACTATTAAGACTACTGAACAAATCGAACAACTCTTCAAACTCCCAATTTTTGGTAAAGTACGTAAGCTTGAAACCGAAAAACAAAAGCAGCAACGCAGGAAGCGTGCAGAAAAGGCTGCAAAATTAGAGGCCAAGCAAGCTGCAAAATTAGAAAAAGAACAACAGAAAGAGGCTAAAAAAGCCGAAAAGCTTGCGGCTAAACTTGAGAAGCAAGAAAAAAATAATCTGACTGATATTGACTTTGAAGAAGCTAATGACGAAAATACAGACAACACTCAGGCCGAACAAAAGACTGAGGTGAAGCCAGTAGTTGAGATTAAGGCGGTGGGTCGTAAGATTATCGCTGAAGAAAAAGCTAAACAAGAAAAATTAGCTGCTGAAGAAGAAATGATTGAGAATGAGAATGAGAATGATGATTTTAACGAAGAAATATTAGATGAGGACTCCGAGCTTGTACTTCGTGATAATCCAAAATCTAAGGTAAGTGAGGATTTCCGTACAATTCGTACCAGCTTATATTTCTCGCTAAGTAGTAAGGGATCAAATGCGGTATTGATCTCCAGCTCAACTCCAAATGAAGGTAAGAGCTTTATCGCCTCAAACCTTGCAGTAGCTTTTGCTAAGACCAAGAAAAAAGTGCTACTGATCGACTGTGATATGCGCCTTGGTCGTCAGCATGAAATCTTTGGTCTATCCAATAAAGAAGGCTTGTCAAACCTACTTGCCGAGAATAAGGCGGAAGAATATCGTAAGTACTTACAGAAGACAACTGTAAAAAATCTCTCAGTTATTACTCGCGGTGTGGTACCACCAAACCCGAGCGAACTTCTCGACTCCTTAACTATGGAAACTTTACTTGAGAAGGTGAAGCAGAAGTTTGATTATGTAATTCTTGATGGCACTCCAATTGATGGACTTTCAGATTCCTTAATTTTGGCAAAGAAAACTGATCGTTTAGTACTTGTAAGTGCTGCCAATATGACCACAATTGAAGATCTTCAAAATTCAAAGAAGGCACTTGAGTCGATCGAGGTAAAAATCTCTGGCGTAGTATTAAACCGCACCATAGATGAGCGCCGCGGCGATAAATACAATAAATACTATAGTTAATATTTTAGGTTCTAAATGATTGATTTACACTTACACATTTTGCCTGGGATCGACGATGGGAGCAGTTCCCTGGAGGAAAGTGTAAGGATGGCAAAAAGGCTATCTGAACTAGGTTTTAATGGTGCATTCTGTACCTCACATTACATTGCCGACAGCCCACAGGCAGCCGATAATCAGACAAAGAATCACCTAAGAGAGAAGCTCCAGGCCGAGCTAGATAAGGCTGGGATTAAACTAAAGTTGATGCCTGGAAATGAAATATATATTGACCCAAAAATGGTGGATTTCCTAACGACAAAGAAGGCAACTTGCCTTGGTGGAGATTTTAACACGAAAAAAAAGAACCAGCACGTACTCTTTGAACTGCCTTTCTATGCGGAAGTATCATATCTTCGTGATATCATATTTGAGTTAAAGGCAAAAGGTCTTGTGCCAGTACTAGCACACCCTGAACGCTATTTATTTATTCAAAAAAATAAGGAAGCAGTCTTTGAGATTGTAAAATTAGGGGTCAAATTGCAATCAAATTATGGAAGTATTGTTGGCCAGTACGGCGGTAAGGCTAAAAAGATTATGAAGTTTCTATTAAAAAACCGCCTGGTGAGTTATCTTGGCACGGATATTCACCGTGCGGAAGGCTCGTTATTCCTTAAATTTGAGAAGGCTGAGAAGAAAATTATTAAGTTGATCGGTGAATCTGAATACCGTAAAATTATTGAACACGGCGACGAGCTTGCAAAACCCTTTTTAAATAATTAGAGAAGGACAAGACTGTACAACCAAAAGAGGCGCCAAGAGTGTCCACTAAGACATCGGTAAATTGACCACTACGCCCTGGGACAAAGAGCTGATGAATCTCATCAGTGCAGGCATAGAGAAAGCTAGAAAGAATGGCTAGGACAAAAAGTTGTAGGCTATTTTTTTGTGGAAGGGTTTGACGATAGAAAAAGTAGAAGAGGATGCCAAGGATGGCATATTCGGTGAAATGAGCAGTTTTACGAACGATGAAGGCAAGGGTACTAGCATCAAGTCCTGAGGTGCGAGACGAAAGGTTTGGAAAAACCTGATGAAGGACCTGAATAATTTGACTACTCTGGGCATTGGAAGAATCTGAACCAAAGGATGACATGGTAAAGATGAAGAGCATCTGAGAAATTAGAAGCAGCGAAATGAGGAGCTTGGCGTGGTGCTTAAGAAAATCTTTCATGGACTATTTGAGATATTCTTGCAGTTTAGCTTTGGCGCGGTCGACGGACTCTGGATAAGGATGCCAGACAAAATGTTTTGGCTCTTGATAAGTGAAGGTAGAGGTAATATCAGCCTTACCATCCACATCGATGAGCTCGGTTTGCCATTTGGCGGGACTTGTAAGTTGTTTTTGAACAAGATACTTAAGGTCGTCACTAGTGAAATTAGTTTGAATATTTTTAGCAATAGAGGCAAAAATCTGGTCAACTTTACCTAGAATGTTGGGATCCTGCTGGACCTTTGTGATGAGGGTAGAGAGAATTTTTTCTTGATTACGACCACGTTCGCGATCGCCACCAGCCCAACTGATCGAGACACGCTCCCTAGCAATATCGAGTGCCTCTGCCCCATTCAAATGATAGGTACCAGGTTGATAGCTGCGATGACCGTGATATGTATTAATGGCGTAAGGTAAGGTAATGTCAACACCGCCAAGTTGATCGATAATAGAGGAAGTAGCATCAAAGTTAATGCGAGCATAATAATTAATTTTGATATTATAGAAATTTTCGAGAGTATGGATAGATTCGTTGACACCATAAAGACCAGCATGAGTGAGTTTATCTTTTTGTCCGTTCATGGCGAGAGGGACATAGTAGTCACGCGGAGTGTTTAGAACTAGAATTTGATGCCTGGCGGGATTGAAGACTATAATCAGATTCACATCTGAACGAGCAGCGTAAGGCAGAGTATGGTCACGGTTATCAATACCACTAATATAAACAGTGAACGGAGTGTCAAGAGAAGCATTTTTGGTGGTCTCGATAGTTTTTGGTGTAACTTTCAGAGTCACTTCCTGTAAGACGTGTAACTGATTCCAAATTTCCTGGTTGTTATCTTTGAGAGACTCGAGATTACCATTCGAAAGAAAGATAGTTCGGACAGAAGAAGCTTCTTTGGTATTGTTTTGATTCATGAGGGCAGAGGTGAGAGAGAGCGTGTCAGAAAAACCAAGATAATCGGACTGTGTGAGAGATTTGGCGAGAAGCCCCTCGCGCGAGGCGGCGTCGGCTTGTAAGTATTGCTCAACAGTTTCCCTATACGGATCACTGTTTAAAATACCGATACGAATAATCTCACCTTGGCCAGTTTTCGCTAACGAAGAGGAGGCGAGGGTAATGAGACTGTATTTTTCCTCATAGGTCTCGTTTTTACCGATCTGAGAGAAATAGTCATTATATTTATAGAACACAAAGGAGAGGGCAATATTAATCAAAGTATTTAAAACAAGCAGAATCACAAGAAGAATAATCTTGCGGCTGATCACGATCAAGAGAGCAATGAGGAGAAGGTAAAAAATAGCAACAAAACCAAATGGGCGAACTGGCAAGATTTGGGCTTGATACAAAAAATAGAGCATGGCAAGACTGGAAAGTGCCGCAAGTAGTTGAAAAAAGGACAGGATGGGTCTTGATTTTTGAAGATTTTTTTCTTGTTTCATAGATTAATTATACATCTTTTAGGGACTTAAAGCATTTTTAAAGAACATCTTTGTAGACTATAAGCATCATAAACGAAAGGAATAAAATGAAAAGTTATGATGTTAACCTATACGCGGAAGATGAAATTTTATTTAAGAAAACTTTAAAGAAGGAGAAAAGTATGAAAAATAAGAGCCAAAACACGAAAAAATCTAAGAAGTCTAAACAGATGGATTTGTCGGCGAATGAGGCTCTTATTTTGCAGCAGGTTTATGAAGATGGGGTGGACGACGTGGATAATATCGTGGACCAGGCAGGTATGCCGAAGAAGGTGACGATGAATGTTCTGACGGAGCTGAAATCAAAGGGGCTTCTTACGGTAATCCAACAGACCTATGGTAAAATTCTAGTAAGCGTAACTAGCCAAGGAAAGAAACTGGTGAATGTGATGTGGCCAGAAGCTGTGACGTTTGCGTATTAAACATATATTGCAGCAGGAGCAAAATTACCAAAATCTGAGCGCGAGTTGCGGGCTTTGAGATGAATAGAAATTATTTATGAAGATTTTAATTATTGAAGATGACAAAGAAATTAATGAGGCACTGAAAGAGGGGCTGGAAGACGAGTCCTACGCAGTGGATTCCTGTTTGGATGGTGAGGATGGCTATCATACGGCGATGGCGGAAGAATATGATTTAATCATTCTTGATGTGATGCTTCCCTCAATGAACGGATTTGAAGTCTGCCAGAAGCTCCGAGCCGAGAAAAATACGACACCGATTCTGATGCTGACCGCTAGAGGACAATCACAGGATGTGGTGAGGGGGCTCGATTATGGGGCTGATGATTACCTAGCGAAACCGTTCAATTTCGAAGTTCTGCTTGCTCATATGCGAGCATTGCTGAGGCGTCCAACTCAAAAACTAGACGAGGTACTGCGGGTAGAAGACTTAGTACTTGATCCAAGCTCAAAAACTGTCTCGCGGGCAGGAGACGAAATTAAGCTAACCACTAAAGAGTACGCGGTGCTGGAATATTTAATGCGAAATGAAGGTAAGGTTTTGTCGAAAGAGAAAATTATTTCGAATGTCTGGGACTTTGATGCAGACGTATTGCCGAACAATGTGGAATTATTTATTATGTTTTTGCGAAAGAAGATTGATAAACCATACAAGCAAAAGCTGATCCAGACAGTGCCGGGATTTGGTTATAAGATCGTGGGTGGGAAGGCAAAATAAGCTGTTTTGAATTCTGATATTCGCGGAGCATGAGCTGAGTAATTTTGAAAATAAGTTAGAATAGAAGTAATGAGAAAATCTGAAGTAAATCGTTTGACCTTGAGCTACCTTGCGGTGATCATGACCCTGTCCTTGATTTTTACGGGAATTATTTATCTACTTTCAACAGCGAGCTTGAATAGGCCACTCCTGCCGAGCGAAGAAGAGAACTCAAGTGTCAGCGTGGAGGCGCCAGAGTTTGGAGAGCATTCTTTTGAGAATACTTTTCGCAAGCGACTTGAGAGGCGAGATAATACGACACGGATGACGATTATTTATTCCCTAGTGGGATTTAACCTCGGGATTTTTGTGATTGGAATTTTTGTGAGTCGAAATTTGGCAAAATTAACCTTGGCACCGATTGAGAGGGCGATGATGAAACAGACCCAATTTATCTTTGATGCGAGTCATGAATTGAAGACGCCACTAACCGCGATGCTGGTGCGAAACGAGGTGGCACTGAGGAAGAGAAGTTTGCCTGAGGAGAAGGCGCGCGAGGTGATAGAGAAGAATATTGAAGAGATTTTGAAAATGAAGGAGCTGACAGCCTCGATGCTGGACGTGGCACGGGAGAATGGTGAACCCGAGAAGTCGACCGAGATTAACGTGCCTGAGTTTTTAGCTGATTTGCAAGAGAAACTGGCACCAGTAGCGAGGGAGCGAGGAGTAAAGATTGAGACGGAGATGAGTCTGGGGAAGAATTTGCGAGCGAGTGCGGCGAAAAATACGCTGGAGCAGATTTTAACGATTTTTGCAGATAATGCGATGAAGTATTCGGGAGAAAAAATTATTTATTTGCGGGCAGGGCGACGCGGAAAAAATGTGGCGTTTAGCGTGAAAGATAACGGGGCGGGGGTAAAGAAAGAGGACCAGAAGCAGATTTTTGAGAGGTTTTATCAAGTCGATGCAGCGAGAACGAGGACGGAGGACAAGACGAGCCACGGACTGGGGCTGGCGATTGCGAAGAATTTGGCGGAGCGACAGGGGTACAAAATTGTGCTTCGAAGTAGCGAGGGGCGGGGTGCGGAGTTTGAGGTGGTGGTGTAGGGGATAAAATTTCGGTTGATTTTATTTACAAAATCCAAGTATAATACTAACAGAGAGCGAGAGAACTTAATTAATTATAAAGTGGAGGAATTTAATGTCAGCTGAGATTAGTATTTTTGATGGCATTCGTCACGATGACACGAGTCGTGAGTTTTGGAGTGCAAGAGAGCTGCAAAAGATTCTGGGGTATGCCAGTTGGGGTAAATTTCAGAATGCTATCAATAGAGCCAAGAAATCTTTTGAAGCAAGTAAAATAACAAAATATTACAACATAAATGATCATTTTCGCCAAGTGGGAAAATTGATACGGGCGGGAAAAGGTGCAGAACGTACCGTTGTGGATTTCGAGCTATCTAAGTATGCTTGTTATCTTATAGCTCAAAATGGCGATCCAGATAAACCAGAAATCGCACAAGCACAAGCGTATTTTAATATTCAGACTTTTAGACAAGAACAGTTCCAGTCGATGTCTGATGAGGAGAAAAGATTACATGTACGTACGCAAGTTATTGATAATAATAAGACACTGTTCGATTCTGCAAAATCTAGTGGTGTAAGGAATTTTGGAAAATTTAATGATGCGGGGTATCGTGGACTCTATGGTATGAGCGCCAAAGATCTTGCTTCGAAAAAGAATCTTGGAAAAGATAAGATACTTGATAGGGCTGGAACAACCGAACTAGCGGCGAATCTATTCCGTATTACTCAAACAAATGACAAGCTACAGAATGAGCTAGCAAACGGCAAAAAGATTGGAGAACAAAAAGCGGACTCAATACATTTTATGATTGGTGGTAAGGTAAGACAGACCATAAAAGATATTGGCGGAACAATGCCAGAGAACCTTCCTCCAGAGGTTCATATTAAGGAAATTGAGAAGAAGGTGAATAAGAAGCTTGGAGACGGAGGACCTGGACTTAAAAAACTTAGTAAGTCTGCTAAATAATTTTAATAAGATATCCCAGTAACATCAAAAAATCCCCCGAATTCCACAACGGGAATTTAAGTGGGGGCGTTATCCTATATAGGAAAGACTACTTGGTGGACAAAGTCACTTTGTTAGCCACAATGGGCTTAACCAGCCATCTTGTGAACTATATTATAAGAAATGCTATTAACTGTCAATGTAGCACTATTACATAGACTTCTCCCAGTCGCGACCCATGTAATACTCTGGTTAAGTAGATGATATCGAAAAAAGAGCATAGTCGCAAGCGGCGGATCTGGTATTCAGGTAATAATTTTAAGCTACAAATATTGGCGAAAATTAATGGAATAAAAGAAACCCCAAGTCCAAGCCGAAGCTCGGAGTCGAGTGGTCTCTAGCATTATTATAAAAGATGGAAATATATACTTAGACAACTGCAATGCAGCCGCGCATGCACAAAAACGTTTTGCTGAAAATCCTCAAAAGAATACACCAGAAAGCTTAGCAAGTACCACATGTAATGCCATGTTTGGAGATGGAAAAGAAATATTGCCGAATAATTCATCAAATCTGAATTCGGTAGCATTTATAAATAGAAGTAACCCTAGTGGAATGACTTCAATAGGGTTAAAAACGGTGAAAATGAAAATCTGAGTGTAATACCATAGAATAAGCGTAAACTAAACAATTTTGGAAATACAGTAGAGAACCCAAAAAGGGTCAGGCACCCGATTTATTGAGTGCCGCCACTGGTAAGATATCACAAAACAACTAAAATATCAATAGTAAAACATCTGCCGCTGGGCAATTACGTCTTAAAGCTGCTCAGGCACTACTCGACCAGTATGGAACTATTGATAAGCCGATGGCACGTTCTGCAAATGCTCTAGAAAACGTCCAAAGAGTCTCGCCGACGCTGGTTTTGTTAAACCAGCTGATGTTGAGAATATTATTAACAATATTACTAGCGCAAACGGTAAAGATTATAGCCCCCTAACAATTTCGATAGTAGTATAATTGAGGTTAGCGGTATCCAGTCTGCGGTTGGGTTATAGTCCCCTAATATTTTCGATAGTAGTATAATCAGGAGCATTAGATTCAGAATCTCCAAGATGTTATAGTCCCCTAATATTTTCGATAGTAGTATAATTACTATTCGCTTAGATATGCTGTTCATAAGGTTATAGTCCCCTAATATTTTCGATAGTAGTATAATTGTAGTCATGGCTAAGCTTTGGCCTTGTGTGTTATAGTCCCCTAATATTTTCGATAGTAGTATAATAAGAAAGTTCGGAAACGCCGTAGGATATTGGTTATAGTCCCCTAATATTTTCGATAGTAGTATAATCCAGTTCTGATAATCTTTATCAGAAAAAAGTTATAGTCCCCTAATATTTTCGATAGTAGTATAATAAAAACTGATGTTAAAAGAACAAATTGGCAGTTATAGTCCCCTAATATTTTCGATAGTAGTATAATAGCCGTGCGTTTATCCGTGCTAAGTCCTTAGTTATAGTCCCCTAATATTTTCGATAGTAGTATAATACAGGCTATGACCTAATGGCAGTAGCCCAAGTTATAGTCCCCTAATATTTTCGATAGTAGTATAATTCAGTCTGAATAATCCTATCGGCATTGAATGTTATAGTCCCCTAATATTTTCGATAGTAGTATAATATAGCCGTTCCTATGGACTTCACTACCTGGTTATAGTCCCCTAATATTTTCGATAGTAGTATAATCTACCAATCCTACCTATACACACACGGGCGGTTATAGTCCCCTAATATTTTCGATAGTAGTATAATTTAAGACTTAATAAATGTACCGTTCTCTGTGTTATAGTCCCCTAATATTTTCGATAGTAGTATAATAGTAATAAAGGCATTGAGCTTAGACTGTGGGTTATAGTCCCCTAATATTTTCGATAGTAGTATAATTTAAAACCATTTAAAGCATACGTATCTTGGTTATAGTCCCCTAATATTTTCGATAGTAGTATAATAAATACAACCATAACAATCAATGATAATAAGTTATAGTCCCCTAATATTTTCGATAGTAGTATAATAAAGAAACCAAAGATTAGCATCATACTACTGTTATAGTCCCCTAATATTTTCGATAGTAGTATAATTCCGCCACCTTGTTCACCACAAAAAACGTAGTTATAGTCCCCTAATATTTTCGATAGTAGTATAATAGATAAATTTACTTACAGAAAATCTTCCCTGTTAATGGAAGATTTTTTGTTGGTTAAGC
>ERZ773022.703-NODE-703-length-25537-cov-7.591830_pt1 | contig 25537 bp, 22 predicted proteins | sample MGYA00580839_ERZ773022 | MGnify/ENA primary metagenome ERZ773022 (study PRJEB29015, sample SAMEA2738020) | human oral metagenome | biome: human oral; feature: human-associated habitat; material: dental | place: China | collected 2044 ... | reverse complement strand
GTAAAAACGCTGTTGCACGCGTTCGCCTTGTTCCAGGAACTGGTAAAATCACTGTAAACAAAAAAGATGTTGAAGAGTACATCCCACACGCTGACCTTCGTTTGGTTATCAACCAACCATTCGCAGTTACTTCAACTGTTGGTCAATACGACGTTTTCGTAAACGTTGATGGTGGTGGCTACGCTGGTCAATCAGGCGCTATCCGTCACGGTATCGCTCGTGCCCTTCTTCAAGTAGACCCAGACTTCCGCGATTCATTGAAACGCGCAGGCCTTCTTACTCGTGATGCCCGTATGGTAGAACGTAAGAAACCAGGTCTTAAGAAAGCTCGTAAAGCTTCACAATTCTCAAAACGTTAATCAAAACCTTATTATACCAACGTTTACAGCCGCTTTTTGGTGTCAGTTGGTGTTAATTATAGTGATAAGTCGTTTAAGAGACTTAAAGCATCGGCATCTTGCTGATGCTTTTTTTCTGGCATCAGTTCCAGATAATATTGTTGAGTTGTCAAGATTGAATTGTGACCAAGGCGACGAGAAATATAGTCTAAGCTAATATCTTTAGAGAAAAGAAATGAAGCGTGGGTATCTCGTAGACCGTGAAATGTTGTTTTGCTCAGCCCTAACTGTTTGAGTAACTTTTGGAGTTGACCAGCTTGTTTGAAGCCGTTCCAATCAAAGACATAATCAGTTTTAGTGCTAGCTAATTGAAGCAGTGTTTCATAAATATCTTTATTGATTGAAATCTCACGTTTGGAGTGTTTAGTTTTGAGTTGGGTGTCATCGTTAGTAGGACTAATAGAGCGTTTAATTTTAACGCCATACTCAAAAATATCCTCTTTCTTGATTCCTAGAAGTTCCCCACGCCTTGCTCCTGTTTCAAGAGCGAGGGCAACAAGAATATTAAATTCTTCCTCTGTGTGGCTCAGGCAGTATTGTCTAAGCTGTTTGAACTCAGTAATAGAGAGGGGAACATTTCGTTTCGGTTGTTCTTGCCCTTTTGCTTTCAGAAGATGTCCAAAGTCATTACTAATCAATCCACGAGCGTAAGCATATTTCAGCGAACCACGGATTTTAAGGACGAGTTCTTTAACCGTCTTTTTAGAGTGAGTTTCTGCATACTGATCAATTTTCTTTTGCATGATGAGGTCATCAAGATGTTTCAATTGAATGCCATCAAAAAGGTTATCGACTACTACGAGAGTTCGCTTGTAGTTGATAAGGGTAGCTTCACGAACATCATTTTTCTTGACCGTGTGAACCCAATTCCTATAAAAATCGGTAAAATGGGTGGAGCGTTCAGCGATATTCTTACCACGCCCTTTTTCAAGCTCCATTTCTAATGTCCAAAGTTCCGCATCTTTTTTATTGTTGAATGTTCTAGTTTCTCTTTTGTATTGTCCTTTCTTGTAGAGTGATACGGTAGCACGGAAAGAATTTCCACGTTTTGTTATTGTTGCCATTTTATCAGCCTTTCTATAATAAAAATGATTGATAAAATAGACTAGTCACATATAGAATATATGAAAAATTAGATTTTATCAATCATTGGTGGCTATACGCAGTGTCTTTCTACAAAAGTCACTAAATTTGTTTTCAAGTATCTTTCTTGTTTTCCGACCATAAAGCATTGAAAATCAGGGTGGCTTCTGATGTACTTATCAAATGATTTAGGGTCAATGCCAAGAAAATCAGAGGCTTGCTGGCGTGTCAGTAGTAGGGGTGTATTATTCATTGTCTTCAGCCTCCGTTTCATATGTTTCTTTTTGTTGTTGATAACGGTTTGGATTATGGCGACGTGAATCCAGATATTTAGCGAAGAAATAGGTGCGTTCGATGATGAGACCTAACAAATTAGTGTTGTTTGCTCGTGCATACCAGACTAACTCTTCAAATTCAGTAAAGTCGTTCTCTTCGATAATATCGACTACCTGATGAATAAAATCCGAGGAGTTCATCTCTATCAAGAATTTATCCAAATCAAAGCCACAGCCAGTTTCAATATCTTCAATATTGTAAGTTGCTTTGTCAGAATGAGCTTCCGCATGGGTAAAGTAGTCAAATAAACCAGTGGGAGACATAACTACCTCCACATGTGCTGGACCGTTCAGTTTGTCACTGATGATATTTGATACTTGAGAATAGCTTTTCAATGAATCAAAGAAGAAAGCACCGTGTTTGTGCGACTTTTTGAACTCTCCTGTTTGTCTATTAACATCTTTATCATGCCAAGGACTAAGAATAAAGGGGATATGAAGTTCCTCTAAGATATTCAAGTAGCCCTCTGGTGCGCTTTCCTCGTAGAAGAGAAACGTCCATTTGGTTGAGCGTTGTTCTTTTGCCATAGGCAGTTACCTCATTTCTTTAGCTGTTCTATCTATAGGAGAATTTGAGAGTGGTTTTCGGATTTTTTTCAAAATTTTGTGATTATTGATTATTGACCTATTGGGGGTCGTAGTAACCCCAATAGGTCACGGTGGAATAGAACATAATAAAAGGGGGCTGTCTGGCTCTTGCTTAATGCACGCCACAGCCCCCAAAGATTAACGCTTTTTACCAATGAGCCATAATTGATTGCGGACTCGAGTAGGAGATGAGAAATAATAATCGGTATGTTGACTAGCAATTTCCTCTTTTAATTGTGTCTCCATATCCTTGAGAATCTTTTGTCCCTGCTGGTCTCTTGGTACTTTGACGAAGATAGTGACAGAATCAGTCTGAATATCAACAATACATTTACGGACAGCTCGATTAAATCCGTTGTTTACAGGGTTTAATGTTGATACGGTCTGATGTTCAGAATTTGCTACTTTCTGTACTTTTTCACGTTGAAATAAGAAATTTCTAAGAGAAAACGTATAATAAACAGATTTAACATAGTTCTCAAGTCTATCTGTTTTCCACCGTTTGACAATTTCTATCCCAATCAATAACAAGGATAGGAACAAGCAAATAAGTGCTAGTTCGTAATTTATAGAACTGATTTTATCGGCAATGGTTTTGACAGTCTCCAGATTGAGCAAAGTGATGGTGTTCAACTGAATAGATACACAATTGAAAAGCCAACCGAATAAACACAAGATAGGAGCGATAAGAAGCAAGTTCAGAATGAAATTGAAACTTCTCATGAAGTAGTTTTTAGTGGTCATAAAATACCTCGCTTGGTGTAATAAGTTGGACAGAGTAAGGGTAGAACTTGATAGGGGTGTTCGTTGTCAATAACTTGAATGATACCAGTACCATGTCCTGTTGGAATAACAATTCCCTCTGGGTCTAAGTCAGGAAATAAAAATTGGGTAGTTTTCTGATTGATATTTCCAATTTGCAATAATACGTTTAGTTGTTCTCTTACTGATATGGGAATGGTATTGTGGTCAAAACGTTGGCTAACTAAGAAGAGATGGATTTTCGTTGCTCTCCCTAACAAGGCAATTTGCGAGAGTAAGGAGAAAAAGGCTTCTTTAATGTTTTTATTGACTCCCTCTGATAGTGCTAGCACTTCATCAATTACGATGGTTAGATGAGTAAATTGATGATTAGGATTATCATATAAGATTGCTTGCCTTTTCTGAATGAGAGTAGCACACTGGCTCAATTGTTCATTAACTTGTGAGACAAAATCAGATTTTGAACGGTTTTCGACAGGGTGGATAACGGCAATATGATTTTCTCTTGCCCATCTGCTCGGTGTATCAAATTTAGGGTCAATGATAATCAAGTCAGACATATGTTTCAGGACACTCAAGAAGTAAGTGAGAGCATAGGATTTCCCAGAACCAGAATTTCCAGCAACAGCCCAATGGTTGACCTTATCTAAATTGAGTTCAAAGTGCTTCATAATGGGAATTTTCCCTTGCGGTAAGCTGGCTGAAAATTTATCTAAATCGGGAATTGCCAACCGTTCTGAGATTCCTTTTTTCCAAGGGAAGAATAATCCACGCTGAATGTGTAAGTCATCCGTTTCTAAGGGGACAAAATAGGTAGCGTTTTGTTTTAGGAGCGTGTATTGTGGATAAAGTGAAGCATTGGCAATCAGAAAGATTTTCTTGTACAAGTCATCATCAAGGATATAGGCACATGGCAGACGAGGGACAAAGACAAAGCCGTCTTCTTGGATAATGATGTTAAAGGAGTTAGTATAGCTGGTTTCTCCCTGCATTACAGCCCCAAGAGCCATATTTAGGCTCTGGAGCAAGTAAGATTGCAGGAAAGATCGGTTCAGTACATCACGAGATTGTGAAGCCATTACCGAACCTCCTTGATACTATCTGCTTTGAAGTAAATGTTATACTTCACTTCACAGGCTTGTAGAGTATCAAATTGAATCATGGATTGAAAAGCTGGAAGCTCAATCGTATCTTCAAATTTTACTTGGAATGGGTCTTGTCCTTCCTGTACAAACCATGCTTTGTAGGCTACGATTTCTCCTGTCGGTTTCCCATCTTCAAACCGTTGTTGCGGTTCAAGTTCGGTACTAAGTGAGTAAATCGGTTGTTTTTGATTGATAATTTTGTCAGCCAATGTAGTTGTATAACCTCCCTTAGAGGTCTTCATTTTGAATGCCATAGGGCAGTTCCTCCTGTGTTGTAGAAAGTAGTGAGAAAACGATAGGCTCGGTTTTGGTCATGAGCTGGACTTGGTTTGGTTGTTTAAATTGTCTAACCACCTCCTATATATAGGAGATACAGAATAGGATTTTCGGATTTTTTGTAGAAAAAAATAAAAAAGCTAGTAGCAAAATTTTATTGCTACTAGCTAATAGGTTATGACTGGATTTTTTTCAGAACGTATTTACTGGACTCTAAATAGTATTTTTTAGCGGTTTTGTCAGTTCGACTGATTAAAGTGCCAGTTTCTGTAGCAGTGAGCCCATTCTCATACATGGCTTTAAAGGCAACACGGTGTTCTTCGTCCAATTCAGTTAATGCCTCAAGATAAAGTTGTTCTTCTACTTGTTTAATTACATAGTCTTCGCCAGAACAAGAATCACTTTGAATAAGTTCTTGAAGCGTTGTTTCTCGTCCATCGCTGGAGACAATAAAATCTAAACTAGATACTTGATGGTATCTCATTTTACGCTGATAGTTTGCCTCTTCTTTATCCATGTCATCTAGAATTTTCAGCCAAAACTCTTGTTTATCTGGTTCAAGATTAGCTACTAATTCGGCGTTTGTTGGGTAATGTGTTAGCATATACACCTCTTCTAACAGCCTGTTTTAGGAACAGAAAGAAGCGTATATGAGCAAAAATTGATTGCCGATAGGTGCAAAATGGCACACCAAACAGACGGCGAAACAATTCTATGCAAGATATAACCGTTATCGTTATATCATCATATCTGTTTCAATCCGTTCCATTTGGTGGCCACCATTTGGGACTGTGAAAATTTATTTACAAGTTTCCTTGTATGATTTCAGTATAAGATATTCACTTGTGTAAAAATAGTGTATTTTGATATAATTAAATTACGTAAATACATAAACAGAGGCAGCAAAAGATGAATGAAGAATTACAGAGTTTTTTCTGCGCGAAAGCTTCGGAAAGAATAGGGAAAATTATTACAAGTAGGAAGTTGAGTTTTTTTAAAATTTATCCTGAAAACTCAAATATCATTTCATGGATTGTATCGGGTAGAAGAACCAAAAGAAATCCATACTTGCTTACTGATACAGCAGTTCAAAGAATTAATGAAACTCTAAATGGTCAAGAGCTATCAGATGAGGAGAATAAATACGAGTGTAGAGTGATTTCTTGGGGAGACAATGACGAGGTAGAAAATTACATTCCTGAAATGATGAGATTGATTGTTAAGAATTTGACAGATGAACAGCAACTAGTTTTAAATGAAACACTGAAGGATGATATTTATTTTGCTGAAACCATAGCGTATACAGAGATTTTGAATGAACATAATGCTTCTTTTTTAGATGTAGACATGGAGCAACTATATACAGAAGATGTTCCTGTTTCTCGACATTTAGCTGAAATAGAAATATTAAATGCAATTGAGGAAGATTTTAAAAAAGAATTTATCGAGTTTCTTGATTCAACGAAATACGTCAGGACAAAAGTAAACGGAAAAGATGAATATGTAAACAAGGGGATTACATTTAAAAATCAATTTGGGTGCGACGATATTGTTAATCTATTTTTGAAAGTAGTGAAAGCTCATAAATTACCTATTGAAGAATCGATTGGATATAGGGTATATTCTATTGTGAAAAAAGATGTATCCAAGTTAGATTCTTTAATGGAACGTGAATTAGTCTATGATACAGTTTATGCACCTTATCGGGAGGATAAAATTTTTGAGACAGAGTTAGAATTTCAGCGTGGTATTATTAAGGCTGGACAAGATTATATAAAGTCTTTATATGATACACATAGAAGTAGAAATGAAGTTTGGAATACTTTAAGGGAAGAATATGAAGTATGATATAATTATGTAGTATAGAAAAAAATATATATTTGAAAAAGCTGAAATTACAGTTATCCCATTGAAACTATGGGATTGAGTTTATGAAGCAAAATGAAAGAGGTAGAACATATGGAAATTTTAACAATAGATAGTTTAATAGCTACTGCGTGTGATTTTTCACAAAAGATGTCTAGAGAAAACCATATTGAACTGCTAGGAGTTACAGATGGCAAAGCTGTCGGAACTTATGTTGAACATAGATTTAAAGCATACCTTTCGAGATATTTTGACTTTAATTTAGGTAATAGTGCCAAAGGTATTGATTTACCAAGCGTCAATACCGACATAAAGGTAACTTCCATAAAACAACCACAGTCAAGTTGTCCCTTTAAATCAGCAAGGCAAAAAATTTTTGGATTAGGCTATAACTTACTAGTGTTTGTATATGATAAGATTGACGTTGGTGAAGAATGTCATTTAAATATTATTAATACTACGTTCATTGACGAAGAGAGAACAGCAGATTTCACATTAACAAGACAAATACTTGACTTATTATCTATTGGAGCGATAAAGGAAGATGTTATAGGTCTTCTTGAAGATAAAAGTGTTCCTGGAGATGAGATAGTTTATAATGATTTGGCTGATGAAATAATTACAAATCCTCCGAGACAAGGTTATTTGACTATCAGTAATGCTTTGCAATGGAGACTTCAATATAAACGAGTTATAAGTTTAAATAATGAAGTTGAGGGAGTGATTAATTTTGACTGGTAAAAGAGAGTTTGGTGATTATCAAACACCTCAAGAATTTTCTGATAGGATTTGTCGATTTCTTATTGAAGAACGACGAATTAAACCAAGAGTGGTTATTGAACCCACTTGTGGTTTAGGGAATTTTTTGGACAGTAGTTTAAAATTCAATGCTGAACGATATTTTGGGATTGAATTACAACAAGATTACTATGAATTTTGTAAAAAAAGGTTTGTTCAAGAAAACATCCAGATACTTCAAGGAGATATTTTTGAATTTCCCTTGAAAGAATTGTCGGGAGAACAAGATGTCTTGTTGATTGGGAATCCTCCGTGGGTAACAAGTAGTACTTTGTCTAGTTTGGATTCTAATAATTTACCTAGTAAATCTAATATTAAATTTTTAAAAGGAATGGATGCCCTGACTGGCGCTAGTAATTTTGATATATGTGAATATATAATTTTACAATTGATAGATGAATATAAAAAAACTAATACGGTTCTAGCTATGTTATGTAAAACTAATGTGGCTCGTAATGTATTTCAAGAGTTACATAGACAAAAAATTAACTTTGAATATTTTGATACAATTCAATTTAACTCTAAACAAATTTTTGATATTAATGCTTCAGCATGTCTATTGGTTATGAAATTATCTGAACAAAAGAATCTTCCTCAAACAAGTAACGTCTTTGAGTTTCAAGAACAAACTGTAGAATTAATTGGAAAGTATGGTTTTCATGACGGAAAATTTTACAGTAACCTAGAATTGGAATATGATTTTGATGGGGAATCACAATTTGAATGGAGACAGGGTGTTAAACATGATAATTCAAAAGTGATGGAATTAAATATTAGTCGTGGGAATATGATAAATGGTTTGAAAGAAACGGTTGAACTTGAAAATGGACTGCTATTTCCACTTATAAAAAGCAGTATGCTAAAGAAACCAATAATTATGGAATCCTCCAAAAAAGTTATTGTTACCCAGAAAAAAGTAAAGGAAGAAACTGAATATATTAAGTATGATTTCCCTAAAACTTGGGAGTATCTTAATAAACATAGAGATTCTTTTGAGAATAGAAAAAGCTCTATATATAACAATGCTCCTGCATTCTCAATGTTTGGCATAGGAGATTATTCATATTCAAGCTATAAAGTTGGTATCAGTGGATTCTATAAAAAACCATTATTTTCTTTGATGTATTCAGAGAATAAAAAGCCTATGATGATGGATGATACAGGATATTTTTTATCTTTTGATGATTATGACTTTGCCTATACGGTGATGCTAATTCTTAATTCAGAACCTGTTCAAGAATTTTTAAAATCTATTGCTTTTTTAGATGCCAAACGTCCTTTTACAAAAAAAGTATTACAACGGATTGATTTTAGAAAAATCATTGCATATTTAACGATTAAGGATTTAGTTCAAACAGAAATGGATTTAGGACTGGAATTTTACATAACCGATGAAATTTACCAGAATTTTAAGGATAATATTACTGGAAATCAGCTATCACTGTTTTAATATTTATAAAAAGTAAAACCACCTCATAATTGAGGTGTATGACTAGTCTATTTTATGGTGTTAATTGGTGTTAATTTTATCCAATATATATAAATATTAGACAATTTTTATGGAAGTTTCATTTTTGAAAATGTTGATATAGAGAGATTTTCATGATATGAGTATTCGTAGTTTTTATTTGAGAATTCTCAAACTATAAAATAGGGGCCAAAAGTTGATGGTCAAAAAATGGGGCACAAATATATTAGACGTGTCAGTTTAGATAAATTTTATGTTCTTGTGACAGGGGAGGAAGATACTTTCTATTTTACTAGGTTTTGCTAGTTGTTTTGCCTTTGAATGATATAATCTGAATTAATGTTTATATTATAGCGATATAAATAATGATAGTGGAGGATGAACAGAATTGATTTCTATAAATAATAACTCAAAACTATTGAACGGTATAGTGAATATTGAAAGAGATTACATGAGTTACTTTGGTAAAGAGTTTGCTATTGATTATGAACATCTTTACAAAGAACAGTTTGATGACAGATTATGTCAACTATGTTCTAGCTTACACTATCAATTAGTGGAGATGTTAAGAATATTAAACGATAGTATAAATGGGGGTAAGCATTTCTGGGCTGACCCTAGTAGAGGCTTGATAAAAGTAATCTCGTTATCAAATAGATTTGTCAATAATCTCAAGAACTCTGGAGAGACTGTTATTATTGTTGAATACTATGATAAAGTAATGAAAAAATGTAATGATTTTCTATCGTCATCTGGTGGAAGTTCAGTGCCAGATGATATGATGGAAGTTGGGATATACTATGAATTACCGATTTTTGAAGCATCTGATGTAATCCAGTTACCTAATAGTTCATCAGAGAAATTTCAATTGAAGCCAATTGGTGATGGTTCTTATGCAACTGTTTTTAGTTATTTTGATGAGAACTACAACAAAACTTTTGCATTAAAACGTGCGAATAAAACAATTTCACCGAAAGATTTAGAGCGATTTTATCTAGAGTTTGATACGATGAAAAAGTTACATTCCCCCTATGTGCTTGAAGCCTATTCTATTGATAAAATGAAAAATGAGTATGTTATGGAGTATGCTAATACTACTCTTTTGAAATACATTACAATTCATAATCAAAAATTGACTTTTGCTGAGAGAAAGTCTCTATGCCATCAGATTATAAAAGGATTTGAATACCTATCTGAGAAAGATATACTTCATAGAGATATTTCTCCAAATAATATTTTGATAAAAGAATATGAGGATGTAAAGATAATTAAAATTGCAGATTTAGGGAATGTAAAGTTGAGTGATAGTATATTAACATCTTTAGATACAGAAATAAGAGGTGCGTTTAACGATTATTCAGGACTTCAACGAGTAGGATATAGTAATTATAATTTTTATTTTGAAGGTTTTGCCTTGTCAAAATTATTGTACTTTGTTTTAACGGGACGGTATAGGGATTTTACAAAATTTGAATATAGTAATTTAGAGGAATTTATTAATAAAGGAACAAATTCAAATTTGAATCAAAGATTTAGTAATATTCATGAATTAAAGATGGCATTTTTGCAGATTAAACCCAAATAATCCCATCTCAAATTATGAAATGGGTGACTAGTCTATTTTATGGTGTTAAGTGGTGTCAATTTTATCCAAATTTATGGATTTCAGTCGGTTTTCATGGGAGTTTCATTCCCTTAAATGTTGATACAAAGGGATTTGTAAGGATTGAGTATTCATAGTTTTCAATAGAGAAATTCTCAAAACGTTAATATTCAGTTATATCAACGTTTCAGAGCACTTTGCGAAGTTTTCGCAAGGTGCTTTTTTTGATGAAAAAAGTGCTTTGGTAATCCTTTGGGTAATCTTTCGAGACTTGGTTTTTGGTCAATATGAGGCTGAGCAATAAATCTAGTTCATTTAGCCTTATTAAGATACTCTGCAAATTTTGTAATTGACTGTTTTTCACCAGCTTTTGTAGCATGGCTATAAGTGTCTAAAGTCATCTGGCTGCTTGCATGGCCTAAGCGTTTAGCAGTATTGACTGGGTCAATTCCCATTTCAATCATCAAGGTTGCGTGAGTGTGTCTAAACCCATGTGGGCTAATCTTTTTAAGATTATGCTTACGTATAATACGTTTTAGAATATTGTTGATATAGTCAGCGTGTAAGGGTTCTATCTCACCATCTCGGTTGCAGTATGTAAACATAAATTCTTTGTCGAGAGAAAGAGGTTGTACTGATAATTGCCACTTTTCTCTGCTAGTTTCCTGTTTCCATTTGTTGAGGATAGAACAGGTTTCATCATCAAGATATATAGAGCGTACAGAGAATGTATTTTTAGTTCCTTTTTCAATGGCATGACCATCTATTCTTCCTAAACTTTTGCTGACTGTTAATAGTTGATTCTCAGAATCAAAATCTTCCCATTTGAGGGCGTAGAGCTCTCCTTTTCGTAACCCACTGTATGCTAGTAATCGAAATAGTGCATAATGTTTATAAGGTTCATTTTCTAAAATGATTGTCAAAAAATGATGCAACTCGTTAACTGTCCAATAGTTCTCACTGCCAGTTTTTTTGAGTTTAGGCATAATAACCTTGCTCATAGGATTTCGTTCAATATAATTCATATTAATGGCAAATTCAAATATTTTAGAAGTATAAGATTTGATTTGCTTCATGTTTTTGAATGTCTTGGCTTTGTCAGTGATGAAGGATTGACAGTCTAAAGGACTGATTTTTGAAATTTTCTTTTCTCCAAAAACAGGAAGAATATGTAGGCGATAGAGGTCGGCAGTTTTGACTGCAGTAGTTGCTTCAACAGTATCTTTATAAGCTTCATACCACCTTTGATAAAGCTCTTGGTAAGTGTAGGTTGTTTGAGCAGTAATATGGACAAAAGTTCCACTATTCAACTGATGATTAACAGCAGTTTCATGAGCTTTGGCAGCTTTACGCGTCTTGAACCCTCGTTTAGTATAATATTTTTTCTTACCGTAGTCGTTTAGACCAAGGTAAACTTTAACAAAATATGTAATTCCTTTTGTAGATTGGTACTTGTGTACAGACATAACAGTTCTCCGTTTCTAAGTTTTCGGAGCTTATGTAATTGAGAAACTGTTAGTTTATTTTTTGTCGCGATCTGCTCGTCTAATTTGATATTCTTCCGTCTGAATCCATGATTTCCAAATAGCTGATTTTTGGTTCTGGTTATTCATATACTTGATGAAGTCTTTCAATAGGGTTGTTTCATAATCTAGCAAGTAGTTAGAGAGAATACGCCTAAAGTCATCTGAGAAAGCCTCGTTTAAGGGCATAGACAAGTGAATTTCTCCTAGTTCGATACTTTTCCTTAGATTGTCCATATCGGTCTTAAAAGGTGTTACAGAAGTGATGTCTGATGTTTTAAAACTATCTGCAACAATCTTTAGATTTGATGGAGCGTGTTTTTCATCATCAATTCCAAGAATATAGGCGACGGAGACTCCAAAATAGTCTGCTAGCTTTTGAGCATTGTCTCTCTTAGGTTTTCGTATTCCTTGATTGTAGCTAGATAATGTTGGATAGGATATATCTAGTGCCTCGCTGATAACTTTTATTTTTTTGCCACTTTCTTCGATAAGTTTAGCTATATTATTAGTCATAGTTACCTCCTAGTTGATATTTTAACACATTTAATACAAAAAGTATAACATCACTTGACAAAGATACAAAAAGTATTTATAATTTAAAATGTATAATAAAATATACAAATTTCGGAGTTTATTTAATTGAGAAATAGAAACGAGGTAATGATATGGTAGAAGAATCTACTCTAGTTGTACAACTTCCAAAGGTTTTAGAAAAACAGTTGAGAGCACATTATGATGAAATGGTCTCTACAGCTATTGAAAGAGCGCTAGAGGATAAAGAGCTATATAAACCTATGGTTCGGATGGCAGCCCTTTCTAGGTGGCTGGATGTGTCAACGACAACCCTTCAAAAATGGACACGAGAAGGAATGCCTACAATGGTCATTGATGGTGTGACTCTGTACGATAAACGAGCGGTCACTAGATGGTTAAAGCAATATGAAAGATAGGAGGTACACGTATGAGTGAAGTACAATGGATTAAGATTACTACAGATATCTTTGATGATGAAAAAATACAGTTGATTGAGTCAATGCCCGAAGGAGATACTTTAATTGTCATCTGGTTTAAACTACTCGTTTTAGCAGGTAAACAGAATTACAGTGGAGTCTTAGCTCTAGGAGATAAGGTCTTTTATACAGAAGAGATGTTAACTACAGTCTTTAGGAGAAAGTCAACGACTGTGAAGCTGGCTCTGAAAATATTTGAACAATTTGGAATGATTGCTTTTGTGGATGGCGCAGTCACAATTCCTAAATGGGAGAAACATCAGAATATTGATGGTCTAGAAAAAATTCGTAAACAAACAAGAGAAAGAGTGGCTCGTCATCGTCAAAAGCAAAAAGCTCTAGTAAGTGGGCAAGATAGTTTATCAATAGAATGTAACGTTATAGAAACGTTACCTGTAACGGAAAGTAACGGTCAAGTAACGCAACAGATTAAGAACAAGAATCAGAAAGAGAATAAGAATATACTAGATAATAGTTCTAGAGAGACAGAAGATCAGTCAACAACTTATCTCAAACCAGAGTATTATTCCCTTTTGCAAGTGATTGCGGATAGATATAACGATCGTTTTATTTACCCCTATAATTACACCCTAACGCATAAGCAAAAAATGGCGATTGGACAGTTTTTAAGCGAAGGCTATATGACTTCTGATGAAGTCTTGGGAATGATAGATCGTATTCCTAATGATGTAGAGTCACCATTAGCCTATTTAATGAGCTCTATGGAGCGCCTAAAAGATGAGCGATTATTGGAAGCTAAGGTAATTGCTCATGAAAATGCTAGAAAGTTTTACCAAAAGGGATAAGGAGAGTAGAATGACAATTTATTATCAATTGGAGAATATGCTAGTCGCTGGTTTTAAATCAGAAGAAGAGTTACAACGGTATCAAGGGTTAAAAGCAGAGTATGAGGAAGAAACCCTGGATTATAGTTTCTCAATTAGAGAAATTGTCAATCAATTAGAAATTATTATCCAGAGTAGAGAAAATGACTTCCCAAATTTAGAAGAAGGGCTGTTGCAAGATTATCAGGAACTTGTAGAATATTTGAGGGAATACGATGTGTCTCAGGCAGAAAAATACACAAGGAGAATTTATCGTGGTTGAGCGTTATCGAACAGTTCTGAAAAAATTCTATATCACAAAATCGCAGAATCAAACGCTAAACTACCTTATCAGTTATACAGGTTTAAGGAATTTTTCTAACTATGCTAGGAAAATGTTATTTAAGAAATTCCCTATTGTTGTGGTATTTGATGAAACTTCATTTGAAGACTTGATATTTTCTTTGAGGCGAATTAAAAATAATATCAATCAGTTAGCAAGGATAGCTGAGCAATCTCAGGATCTTCAAGCATTACGAGCTATGACTTACAGTGTTCAAATGATTGAAAAATATGAAAAATCGTTCCTTAAATACCATAAAACGAAAAAGGCGAGGTTACTATCAAAAGTGGATGAATGAAAAATAGAATTAAAAATATCGTGAAGCAAGTCTTTTTGACTGAGGATGAGAATAAAAGATTGTTAGCATTAATGGCTAATGAAAAAGAGTCAAACTTTTCCGCTTTTGCCAGAAAGAAATTATTTAACCAAGAGATTGAATCATGGACGATTAATTTTCCAGAGTATGAGCAACTGACAGAGCGATTCATTCAGATTGGCAGATCAATTAATAGGATTGCCAAGTTGTCAACTCAGGTTGGAAATATTTCACAACAGAATTTTATAGAACTTGGTCAGTTGATAACTCAATTATTGGATGAATTGGAAAAGGGACTCTCAGTTAACCTGAAAAAGAAGTCTACTAAACATTAAATAAGTAAATGAAACCGCAGGAATTTATCTGCGGTTTTCTTATGTCCTTCTAAAAAATGATTGTCTGACAATGTCAGCCACCGTGTCTGGCACGGGGAATTTAGAATTGATACAAAAACATAATTTTAGGTCTTTGCGAGCTCAGATAGTGTATACACACTATCGAAAAAAATAAAACATCAGGAAAGGTCGAACCGACAATTTTCCTGATGTTTTTAATATCTGGGGAGAATCCTCAGACCCCTTGAGAAATAATTCGAGATAAAGTTAGAAAATGGTATAATAAGAAAAGAAGATAAACGGTTTCAAGGAGTAAGTTTTGGAAGAGAACTTGATCAAATCAAAACAACGTGTGCAAAAGCATGGTGAAGTCTTTACGCCATCTTGGATGGTTCAAAAAATGCTAGACACGCCAGGTGTTAAAGAGGCTTGCGAAAATATATCCGCAACATTTTTAGAACCTTCTGCTGGGGATGGGAATTTTTTACAAGCTATTTTAGAGAGAAAGTTAGCCGCAGTGGTGGAACAGTATGACGAACGCAACTGGAAGACGAAATCTTTAATAGCTCTTTCTTCCATTTACGGTATTGAATTTCTAGAAGATAATTTAGAAGTCGCACGCTCACGAATGTTTCTGTATTATTTAGATTGGTATGAGCGGACTTTTGGTGTCAAACTGACTAGTAAGAGTGATATTTATAAATCTGCTCACTATCTTGTCCATAAAAATATTGTTAGAGGAAATACCTTAACTCAGCAACATCCTGTTACAGGAGAACCTATTTGGTTTAATGAATGGCAGCTTGTCAAAGGTCATCCTAGTTTGGTAAGGAAAATTCCTTTTGCACTCTCAGAGCTTTTAGGTAAAGACGTTGAAGATGATCGGACTATTGTGGAAGGACAATTGAGTTTTTTTGATATAGATGATGAATTTAAATTAGAGGATGATATTGCTGGAAATGCGGTAGTTGTAGAAGAAATAAACATTCAAAAAGTGTATTTACTAGGAGATTAGATCGATGATTTCAAATTTTGAGTTTTTGGCGATTGATATGGATACAGCGGAACTTTTCCGAACCATTAACATGGCTGAAGAAAATTATACTCATGGAGATTATGAAGGAACGCTGACGAAGGTAAGAAAAGTTGCTGAAAATACAGCCCGACTGATTGCAGATAGAGAATATCTGGATATTCGAGAGCGTGCGACTTTTAATGACGTGCTCAGAGAAATAAGAGATTTTATTTCTGATAAAACAATTGTCAATCATTTTTATGACATCAAAGGTAAGGGAAATAATTCTGCACATGTTCTCAATCCAGAGGATGCTACGAAAGAAAATGCTTTAATATCACTAGAGCAAGTCTTTGATATTTTGGCGTGGGTGATGTTGACCTATATCAACCCGGACATCAAAGCTAGTGCGATTGGCCGATTTTTAGAACCTAGAGCACAAGAAATGTACACTACGGCTGAGCGAAAATTTATCTATGTTCAAACCGTCAACAATGAAAGTGGCTACTTTAGTGCTTTCGAAGGCACACAGAAGATTGGTGAAGGTTCAGTATCGGAAGATTTGGAGGCAGACTGGTCACCAAATAGTGTGTATCTACGACATGAAGCCTCCAAACGTATCAACCAATATATGAAAACCTCTGGGCTGCCTTATACGATTGGTTGGACAGAGCTTGCTTATCGAAAGGCTGATAAAACTTGGTTCCATGACTATGATGTTCATAATGTGTTGAAACGCTCAGGGATTAAACAGGCTGAACAGCTTGAAGGGAATGAATGGTTTGAAACTGACTTAGAAACAGCAAAATCAGCCATAAGAGCTGTTAAAGAAGGTAGGAATTATCTTAATATTACTACTGGAGAAACGTTTGTTGAAGAATCAGCCATCACCCTTCGACCAGAGCAAGAATCAGCCGTCAAGCAGACCCAAAAAGTTTTTAAGAATAAAGACCGCATGCTCTGGAATGCTAAGATGCGCTTTGGTAAAACCTTGACCGCCCTGCAACTGGTGAAAAACGAGCACTTTCAGAAAGTCCTCATCATGACCCACCGTCCTGTGGTGGAAGACTCTTGGTTTGATGATTTTTATAAGATGAACATGAATAAGGCAGGCTATGATTTTGGCTCGGTCACTAAAGGAGAGACGCTTGAAAATTTGAAGCAGAGTGATAAATCTTTTGTTTACTTTGCCTCAATCCAACTGCTTCGCTATAATAGCGGTCAAACCAATCTCAAAGAGTTTTCTGATGTAGATTGGGATTTAATCATTATTGACGAGGCGCATGAGGGAACTCAGACAGAACTTAGTGACAACGTGATGCAAGAGCTTGTCAAAGACCATACTAAAATACTGGAGCTATCTGGGACGCCCTTCAATCTTTTGGACCAGTTTGATGATGAACAAGTCTATACTTGGGACTATGTCATGGAACAACAGGCTAAGAAGAAGTGGGAATTAGAACGTCCAAGTGAGCCAAATCCTTATGAAACTTTGCCAAAAGTATCGATGTACACTTTTGAAATGAAGCATAAGGAACGTTTTTCTGATGAGAGTAAATCGTTCAACTTTAGGGAATTTTTCCGTGTGGCTGAGGATGGTCAACTTGTTTATAAGCAAGAGGTTCGCCAATTCTTAGATAATATCACACATCCAGATAGTCGTACGAACTACCCTTTTTCAACGAAGTCTTATCGTGAAGAGTTGCGTCATACGCTTTGGCTTATGCCAGGTGTTAAGGAAGCTAATGCTTTTGAGGACTTGCTTAAAGAACACCCTATTTTCGGGAAAGAATATAAAATTGTTAATGTTGTTCGAGGAGCAAGTAGCGATGATGGAATTGCTAACGATGCGGATATAGAGAAAGTTCGTTCTGCTATTGGTAAAGACCCTTCGCAGACAAAAACCATTACCCTGACGGTTCGTAAACTAACTACAGGTGTTAATATCCCAGAGTGGACAGCGGTCTTGTTTTTGTCAAATACCAATAGTGCCATGAATTACCTACAAGCTGCCTTTCGTACTCAGACGCCTTTTTCTCATGAGAAATTGGGAATGAAGACAAATTGTTATGTCTTTGATTTTGCTCCTGATAGAGCCTTGACTGTCATGGCGGAGAGTGCTCAGATTAACTCAGGTGTAGGGAAGAAAAATACGCAAGCACAAAAGCAAGCTATGGCTCGTCTTCTAAACTTTATGCCAATCTTAGGGGCTTCAGACAATGGAATGAAGACCTACGATGTGGATAGAATGCTGACACAGCTCAAGAAAGTTTATGCTGAAAAGGCAGTGCGGTCAGGTTTCGAAGATGACAGTCTATATAATGACAATCTTTTAACTTTAACCGCTGATGATGCAAGCATGTTTACCAAACTAAATGCTATCGTTGGTAAGACACAGAGTCAAAAAACACCTAAAAAAGTCATTATCAATGATAATGGTCTAACGGATGAAGAACATGAGCAGGCTGAGAGAGCCAAGAAGAAACCAAAAGCCAAACGGACACCAGAAGAGCTAGAGGCCATCGAAAAGCAAAACGAAGCTAAGAAACAACGTAAGAATATGATTTCTATTTTGCGTGGGGTATCTATCCGTATTCCTATGATGATTTATGGCATGGCGGTTGACTTATCAAAAGATATCACTATTCAAGAATTTATCCAGCAGGTGGATGATGAATCGTGGAAAGAGTTCATGCCAAAAGGTTTCACTAAGGGAATGTTTAGTGAGATTTCCAAGTATTATGATGCAGAAGTCTTTATTGAGGCTGGAAGAATTATTCGCCAGCGAGCAAAATCTTTTGATAGTTTGGACTTTATTGAACGGGCAGAAAACATCGCTGAGTTGTTTAGCACCTTTAAAAATCCTGACAAAGAAACTGTGCTGACACCGTGGCGTGTAGTCAATCTTCAAGTGATAAAATCAGTAGGTGGCTTGAATTTCTATGATGATAATTTTGAGTCGGTAACAGATGGAGCGACTTCAAACCTACACTGGGTAGAAAATGAGGTCACATCATCCATCTATCAAAAAGAAACAAAGATCTTAGATATTAACTCGAAGACTGGTCTTTATCCTCTTCACAGTGCTATTAGCCTGTATTATCAAAGAGTGGCGGCAAATGATGACAATCATTTTGAAGCTGACCAGGTCTATCAAGAGATTTTAGCAAATAATATCTATGCTATTGCGAAAACACCAATGGCAAAAACCATCACCGAACGCACATTGACCGGTTATCGGAATTACAAAACCAATGTAACCTATATTGAAAACCTAACGGATACCCTAAAAACAGACCTAGACAAAGGGAAAACTCAAGTGGAGGAGGCATTTAGAAACGTGAAATTTGATGTAGTAATTGGAAATCCTCCGTATCAAAATGAAGGAGTTGGAGAGGTAGCCCGTGACGAGCCAATCTATCATAAATTTATGGATTTAGCTTATGAAGTCGCAGATAAGGCAGTTCTGATTACACCAGCTCGTTTTCTCTTTAATGCTGGTCAGACTCCAAAGGTATGGAATCAGAAAATGTTAGAAGACGAACATCTTAAAGTGGTTTACTTCGCTCAAAAATCAGAAGAAGTCTTTCCAAATACAGATATCAAGGGTGGGGTAGCCGTTACTTATCGGGATGTTAATCAAAACTTTGGTGCTATTGAGACCTTCACACCGATTGAATGGCTAAATGACTTGTTGCATTTAGTACGCAATAAAGTTAAGAAATCGTTTAATGAATATCTTTATGGTAAGAGTAGTTATAAATTTAGCAGTAGTCTTTACAATCGTTATCCAGAATTGAAGGGAAGAGTTTCTTTAGCAGAAGAAAAATCGATTGGATCAAATATTTTCGAGAAACTACCAGAGATATTCTCGGATAAAAAACAATCAGATAATCAAATTGGGATATACGGACGTATCAATAATGAGCGTGTTACAAATTGGCTTGATAGCGATTTAATTGAAGAACATCCTAATCTGAATAAATACAAAGTGTTTTTACCCGCTTCCAACGGAAGTGGGGCGATAGGCGAAGTTCTATCGACCCCACTCGTGGGTACCCCACTCGTGGGTCATACACAAACCTTTATTTCTTTTGGTGCATTTGATACTGAAGTGGAAGCTGAAAACTGTTTGAAGTACATCAAAACAGATATAGCTCGTGCGATGCTAGGAACACTCAAGGTAACTCAACACAATCAATCGAAAGAGGTTTGGAGCAATGTTCCTTGGTTTGATTTTAATGATTATTCTCAAATAGATTGGTCGAAGTCGGTTGAAGAGATTGAAAGACAGCTTTATGATTATTTTAATGTTCCAGACAATATTATTGCTGAACTGAAAGCGAATGTTAGAAGAATGGACTAGAAATAGAGGAAACGTCGAATTCGGACATTGATTGGTCACAATCAATCGCTGAGTTAGACGGGTAACTCTATCGAAAATAAGGACTTTCAGATGATGAAATTGCCTTTATTGAAAGTAAAGTGAAGGAGATGGAGTAAGGAAAATTTGAAAACGGAGGTGAAGATGACAGAATTTAAATTTAATAAGTTAACACCATTAAACGATGTTGATATCGATGCGTCGCATGAAGCAGCGATGAATTATGCACTAGAAGATAAAGGTATTAAAAATGTAGCGATATCTGGAAATTATGGCTCAGGTAAAAGTAGTTTTATAGAAACTTATAAAAGTAAAAATGGAAATTTTAAACCATTACATATTTCGTTGGCACACTTTTCCTCTCTGAATCACCTTGAAAATGGGAGCAATGCTCAATTGGAAATAGTCCAAGGGCGGATTGAAAATAGCGATTCGCTGGAGCAAATTAATATCATTGAGGGGAAAATAATTAATCAATTGTTACATCAGATTGATGCAAAGTATATCCCAATGACTATTTTTAAGTCAAAAAAGAATCCCGTATCATTTGAAGTTATTAAATTTTCTTCCGTATTATTACTATTTTTATTACCTATTTTATTTCTATGGAATTATACGCATTTAGCCATCTTAGTTAGAGAAGGCTTCCCAAATTTTCCTCACATTGGAAGTATCATTCGTTTGCTTGCTTACCTAATTTTAACGTGCAATATGATTTATTCAGTATATAAATTATCTGAATTACAGTTAAAAAGACGTTTAATCAAAAATCTTTCATTTCGTGGTGCGAATATATCTGGAGATGTTGAAGTATTTCAAAGTGAAGAAGACTCCTATTTTGATAAATATTTAGATGATGTTTTATATCTCTTTGATAACTGTCAGAGTGATATTGTCATCTTTGAAGATATTGATCGATTTGAAACAAACCTAATCTTTGAGAAACTAAGAGAAATAAATACGCTTGTTAATAATAAGAGAAAAGATGGGAAGAAACTTTTATTCATCTATCTTATCAAAGATGATATGTTTATTTCGCAAGATAGAACTAAATTTTTTGATTTCATCATTCCAATTATTCCAGTAATTACCTCATCTAATTCAGGTGAAAAGCTAGGAGAAATACTAACAAATTTAGGTGAAGTACACAGTGTTAGTAAAACATTGTTAAAACAAGTGGCGATTTACATTGATGATATGAGACTGGCGTATAATATTTGTAATGAGTTTGTTTTATATAAGAATAACTTATTTAGTCAGAAAGAAAATGATAATAATAAGCTGAATCTTTCATCAGATAAAATTTTTGCAATCATTGTTTATAAAAATATTTTTCCTAAAGATTTTTCATTACTCCAGAAAGACTCAGGATTTGTTCATCAACTTTTTAGTAAGATTAATGATTTGAGACAGGGGAATCTAGATAAAAAATCAACAGAAATTGAGAAAATAGAAGAAAAGATAATTTCTTCTGAACAAGAATTTTCTAGAAATAAACTTGAACTTTATTCAACGTATCTGAAGGTTCCTGAGGGAAGGGTAGCTATTCGAGTAAATGGTAAAACCGAGAGTCAATTTCCTAATAGGCTAGATTTTATACGTGAAATTCTATCGGAAGATGCGAAAATTACTTCCATCGTACCAGATTATTATAACCGAGAGAATAGCAGAGAAGAAACTATTAATAGTATTTTTGCTTTGGATGATATTAGTTTTCAGGAACGGATGAGTGCTATAGAAAATAGAGACCATCTTAAAGAGTTGAATTCTAAATTAGAAAAATTACGCGAAGAGTATGAAAGTGTTAAATCAGAAAAGTTGTCTGTTCTCATTAATCGTAATTTCTTCGAGACTATAATGGAAGAGTATCCTTACTTGAAGACAGAGAAAAACTCTCTAATCATGTATTTATTGAGAAATGGCTATATAGATGAGAGTTTTCCAGACTATATTACTTATTTTTATCCTAATAGTTTGAAGAAGCAAGATAAGGAATTTTTAAATGCAGTTCAAGGCGAGATCAAACTTGACTGGGATTATTCTTTGATAGAAGTTGCAGAAGTCAATGAAAGACTTGATGACTCCGATTTTACGAGAATTTATGCCTTAAACTTTGATTTGTTTGAATATCTTTTACAGAAAAAAGATATGACAAGATTGAAAAGTTATTTATCGGAGTCTAATGTAAAATTTGTTAACAAGTTTTTACAACAAAACTCACGACCTCTTGAAGCAAAAATTTCTGTTCTTTTATACTTAATTGAATTAAATCAGGGAACATTAAAGTTACTTTTGACTTCTGATGGTATCCTTGAAAAGGAAAAACTGCAGACGATTATTTTATTGTTATCATTTATTGATTTTTCTGAAGTCAGCTGGCAAGAAGATCTACAAGAGGTAATGTATTCTTTTGTAAATAGTAACTGGTCAGCTATCCAAGAAACCGTTGATAATTTTAACGAGCTCATCAATAATACTCAGATTCAAGATAATTTGAAGTTTATGGAAGTTAAAATTAAAGATTTTAGTTTTGAAGATAGCCATAAAGTGATGAGTGATTTTGTTTATGAAAATAATTTATATGATATTAACGTTCAAAATATCCTAAGTTTGCTCTACTATATGGATGGTAATGTATCAGCTGAATCAGTTAAAAATAAACCGTTTTCTATACTTGAGCAATTTGATAATCTTAATAATTATATTGGTAAGAATTTAGAAACTTATATGTCACAAATATTACCTTTCTTGAATGAAGTCATTCGTGATGAGTTACAAGTGGTTTATAGGATTGTAAATAACACAGCAGTAGACGAAAACCTCAGAGTTGAATATTTAAAGAAAGTACACGACCACTCTCTTGAAATATCAGAATTAGCAACAATGCCTATTTTAGATGCTGCTATTGAGTTTAATAAGGTAGGATATAACACAGAAAATATTCTAAATTACTTTTGTGAGTATGATACATGGAACGAAAGATTGATTGAATTTGTGAATAATGGTGAGCATTTAGAATTTTCTCAGTTAGTGTTCAAGGAATTTTCAGATAATTTGCAAGAAGAATTTTTTGAAGAAACCGTTAAATGTAACCAATTAGCTAATGATAAATATAAAGAGATTCTTTCAAAATTGGGATGGTGTTTTACAGAATTTAAGAAGGATGATATTCCTGATGATAAAGTAGCTATTTTAATTGATGAGAAAATTATCTCAGAAGTTTTTTCTCTAAACACATTGGATTTTATAAGAGAAAATTATTCAAATCATGTTATTTCATATCTCAAAAAATATTTAGAGGGTTATCTGGCAGAAAAGACAGGCAATTTTGTGGTTTACCATGAACACGAAATGTTAAGTCTTCTTGAACAAGGGCTAACTGATGAAGATAAAATTAAAATTATTGATAGATTTTTTAACAATATATCCCTATCTGACAAGAATTATTCTACAGCAGTTATTGACTATATCTTGCAAAATAAATTTGATGAATCTGATTTAGAATATATTCTGTGTGGGTACACTTCTTTTGAATTCAGTACTAGAAAGTTAGTAGAAAAAATCTTTGCGGATTATTTCGATGACATTCTAGAGGAAGGATACTCAGTCAATAAGGAATTATTGCAATCAGTCATCGAAAATGCTGATATAGATTTAAGTGAACGTCGATTAATATTGGCAAAATACCTTAATGAGTTTACATATGATGAAGTTTTGAGTTTATTTAGAGTTTTAGATCTTACCGAAATTATTTTGGCGTTAACTGATAGAAAGAATCCTAAGATTAAAAATACAAATTATAATAAATCAATCCTCCAGTATCTAAAAATAAATAAAAAAATTGCCTCCTACCAATTAGAAGGTGATGGATATAGAATATATAGCCGTAAAAAAATAAAGTAGAAGAGGAGTTACAAGTTGGAAAATAAGGAATATTTATCTAATGATTTATCCCTCTACCAATTCTCTCCAGAAAGCCAATATCTAGATAGAAAATCAGCACGCAAGAAGCCTCAGGAATTGCTTAAGCACTTGATTGCTTTTGCAAATGCGGACGGCGGTCAGTTGGTTATTGGTATCGAAGATGAGAAGCAGGACAATATTATCACTGGTTTCAAGGATGGTAGATCTTATCCCATAGACGATTTCAAAAAGATTGACCGTGAGATGCGGGAGACTCCTCTGGATTTGTCCTTTGAGGAAATCCCTGTGGTTAATCATAAGGGGGAAGATGACCTGATTTTGGTTATCTCAGTTGAATTGTCATCTAACCGAGTGATTGCTGCGCCTAATGATGAGGTTTATCTGCGTCAGGGCGATGAATCGGTTAAATTAAGCTATGAGCAACGTACTCAGCTCAGCTATGATAAGGGACAACGTTTCTTTGAAGATGAAGTAGTACCTGATGCAACCCTGGAAGACATTGATGATAACTTAGTGCAAGATTTCAAAAATCGGTTTGATATTTCAGAACGTTCGACAGAGGAAATTCTTAAAGCACGGCGTTTTCTCGTGAATGGTAAACTGACCAAGGCAGCAATTCTACTTTTTGGTAAATGTCCGTCAGCGTTTTTCCCACAAGCTCGTGTTCGCTTTCAACGCTTTGATGGCACGGATATGGGGACAGGCAGTAGCTTTAATGTCATCAAAGAAGTGACTTTTGATGATGCTTTGCCAGTACTGATTATAAAAGTTCGAGATTTTATCCGTACTCAGTTGCGGGAATTTCAGTACTTAGACGATAATGGTCAATTTCAAATATTGCCTGAATATCCTGAGTTTGCTTGGTTTGAAGGTGTTGTCAATGCAGTAACTCACCGTGATTACTCTGTCTATGGAGATCACATTCGTGTACTCATGTTTGATGATCGCTTAGAGATTCACAGCCCAGGGAAATTACCCAATATCGTCACCGTTGACAATATCAAGCATGAACGTTTTTCAAGAAATCCTCGGATTGCGAGAACCCTGACTGAATTTGGTTGGGTTCGTGAAATGAACGAGGGTGTTAAGCGTATCTATTCTGAAATGGAATCAGCTTTTCTTCATGAACCTAAATATTCAGAGCCAGGTAATAAGGTAGTTCTAATCCTTGAAAATAACATTGTTAGTCGACATCTACGAACACGAGACAGTTTGGAAAAACAGTTTTCTGATTTTGGAACTCTAAATGCAGATGAACAGGCTATTATTCACTTCATGTACAATTCAGGAGAGAAAATGACAACCGCGAAGGCGATTGAACTAACAGGAAGAAGTCGCTCGTTTGTTGTTAAAATGTTGCATCATCTTCGTGATTTAGAAATCATCACTTGGTTTGGTTCAAGTAAAAATGACCGCAATCAATATTATCTTTTAGTTGATAAATGATTGCAGTCAGGATACTATTAGTAATAAAGAATACAGTAGAATACAGTAGAATACAGTAGAATACAGTAGAATACAGTAGAATACAGTAGAAT
>ERZ773022.700-NODE-700-length-25570-cov-5.441152_pt1 | contig 25570 bp, 20 predicted proteins | sample MGYA00580839_ERZ773022 | MGnify/ENA primary metagenome ERZ773022 (study PRJEB29015, sample SAMEA2738020) | human oral metagenome | biome: human oral; feature: human-associated habitat; material: dental | place: China | collected 2044 ... | reverse complement strand
CGCGCGGCCCCGGCGCCGTCCCCCGCAGGTCGGGCCTGGCAACCGTCGCGCGCCCGCCGCCGCGCGCGGGCGGCGGCCCATGGCTCTTCGCAGCTGGGCGCAGGCCCTCGGGGCAGGCGGCGGCTCGGGTCTGCGTCCAGTGGGCTAAAGAAGCACTGGAAAGTCAGGCTTACGGGGTCGGACCGAAGGATGCGATACACGTCGCTACTACGATGCGTTTCATGTGAGGCTATCCAGAGACGAGTCACTGGGATTTCACGCGCTTGGCAAAGAACTGCTGAGAGTGTGCCGCCAGATCGACAGGATTGACTTCATGGTGCCTACGGCAAGCCTCTACTCGTATCAGCCGGAACCTGATATCTCACTCGACGAGCCCAGTAGTGGAAGGGATCCAGATTCCGACTCCAGACCAGGGTAAGGCTCCAGAACACGAGAGAGACAAAGCAGGCGTAACCAAAAAGCAGCTCTTTGGCAAGAACCTTAGCGACCCTTAGCGGCGCGCGGTCTTCCGTCCATATGGGAAAGCCAGGGGTTTTGCCCCCCGGCCTCGTGTCCCATGGTGGGTCGTAAGGGGGTCGAACCCTTGACCTTGAGATTAAAAGTCTCCTGCTCTGCCAACTGAGCTAACGACCCATATTTAGATTTTACCACGCTCGATGCGCCCTCACAGTCTCAACCGGCCCCTCACGCCAATCCACGATTTCTTGCCCAGCATGCCGGGCGCCCCTGCCCATGCTCTACGCGACCCTACATACCGGACAGCCCTACGTGCCGAGCGACTCTACTCGCTCTCCCAGGCCCACTGGCCGTTCACAAATAGTGGTGTCTTTGCACCGTCTGCCTTGATGCCCCATACGTTAAGGTCCTCGGTTCCAATCATGAAGTCCACGTGCGTGTGGGATTGGTTGACGCCATGCGCAAGCAGCTCATCCCTATCAAGCTTGAACCCGCCCTCAAGGCATTCGGGAAAACCCATGCCCAAGGCGAGGTGACAGCTTGCGTTCTCGTCGAAGAGCGTGTCATAGAAGAGAATACCGCTCTGCCGGATGGGCGTGTTCTTGGAGATGAGGGCGCACTCCCCCAAACGAACCGCGTTCTCGTCCGTCTCGAGAATATGCCTCAAGACGTCCTTACCCCGCTCGGCCCCGTAATCTATGACACGGCCCTCCTCGAAAATGAACCAGAAGTCCTCCACGATACTGCCCGCGTGCACGAGCGGCAGCGCAGAGTGCACGATGCCCTCGGCCCGCCTGCGGTCTGGGGTGGTAAACACCTCCTCGGTCGGTATGTTGGGAAAGAACACTGTTCCGTCAACTGTCCGCGCCGCGCCCCCCTCCCAAACATGGCCCTCGTTGAGGCCAATGGTGAGGTCCGTCCCGTTGCTTGAGGCATAGCGAAGGCCCACGAAACGATTGGAGTTCAGAATCCGCTTGTTCTTCTCGAAGGTCGCATTGTGCGTCTCCCATGTGCCCTGCGGGTCATCACCGTCCGCACGGGCAACGCTCAAGATCGTACACCACAGTCTATAGAGAGACTCGCTCGCACTCACCCCCGGAAAGATCCTCTCTGCCCAGGCAACCACAGGTACCCCTGCGATACACCAGACGTTGCGCCCAAAATCCATACCCTCCCTGAAGGCACGGCACTCGCTGTTCCTGGCACGTGATGCCGCAGCCGGTTTAGCCGGATCGACACCATCGAATGCCGCTGGGTCAGAGCCATCAAGAAACAAGAAGCTTGCGCCAGCCTCAGCAAGGGAGTTCAGCTGCTCAACCTGCCACGAGGGTGTGTGTCTAAAGAAGTCAAGCCCGACGCTCTCAAAGGTGAGTCTCTGCACAACGTCATCACGCCAGATGACGGTGACGTGCCCGGCACCTGCCCTATAGGCGGCACTAACAACGATGCGCACAAAGTCGGCACGCTCAACGGGCGCCTGGAGCACAAGCTCTTGGCCCGGCTTGATCGCGGCGCCCTTGTGGACGAGAAGCTCCGCATAGCGCTCTATCTGAGGAGCGAGACCCTCCATCGCCCGACGACACTCCTCGGCACTTAGTCGGCTGCTCATGAAAACATCCCTCCGATACTCTTTTTCAAGGACCTTGGCGCGCGATGAGGCAAATCCTGTCATTCAATCTCGATCAAGTACGGTGCTCACCACGTCGACAGGAGCCACAAGGCATGCAAAAACAGCCCCAGCAGGAAGCCGCACTGCTCACATGGAGCAAGTAACAGGACTCGAACCCGCGAATGATGGCCAGGAAGGCTTGTGTTCACGCGTTTCGGTCTCATTGTTTGCCCCAGTAAAGTCCCAGGTAAAACCCCAGTTTGTTTGAGACATTGCAGCGCGTAGTATACGCTTGGTGTACTTGCTGGTGGGCTTCTTCATGATTTACGCCAACTTATCGAACCCGACGTCCAAGCGCTGAGGCGGGCTTGCTCGTATATGTGGTTCACTAAACGAGCACTACCGTCTCTGGGCTTATCGTGTGCACTCACGAGAACACTCAATGGACTGAGGGGTTTCGCGGCTCTGTGCTAAAATTCGTTTCTATGCGGGCGTAGTTCATCGGTAGAACCGTAGCTTCCCAAGCTACTGAGGTGGGTTCGACTCCCATCGCCCGCTCCACGCAAGCAAACGCAGTCTTCCCGTACGAGGGAGACTGCGTTTTTTGGATACAGCAAAGGCTTCGGCACATCCTGGAGGATCCCGCAGAGCATCCCCACCTGCCCGCAAAAGCTTGAGAAGAACATTGGACATGTAGCTGCGCCATGTTGCCCAACATCTCAGCGAGTAGCTCAAAAGCCTGGGGCTTAGTGCCCCAGAATCTGGCGGGCACTATCACGAGGACGTTTGCCCAGTTGAGCCTATTTCTTCGGTACCCGCCAATCTGCGGGGGGGTTCTACGGCGTCGGGACCGGGAGCGCGGCCCCAGCCCATCCGCCAGCCTGATTTGTTCCATGTCTAGTGTCGAATGGAGAAGAACTTCTCCAAGATGCTCTTGATGAAGGCATAGCGGCGGGCGTAGGAGTTCTCCACACGGATGAGTTGTAGCTTATGTCTGCGACATATCTCGTTCTTTTGCTCGTCGCGCCTCATCACTGCCTCGTTTGCCCGATGCTCCTTGCCATCCAGCTCGATGGCCAAGACCGGGACCTCAGTTCCGTCAGGCTCCACCTCATAGACCACGAAGTCAAATCGACCGCTGTAGAAGAGCTGCTGCTGAGCCACGTTCTCGTCGAAGACTTGCGCTATGGGCACCTCGTGATGCACCACATGACGCACCTGAGAGGTAAACACGTTGCTCAACGCATGGTTAAGGCTCTCAAGGAACGCCGCCTCGGTCTTGGTGCTGTATGGCTTGATCCCAAGCGCGCGAGATGACACAGAGCGAGGCGTTACCAGCGACTTCCCGTTTTGCTTCACGTACCGCACCAGCTCACAGAGGTCATCCGGCCCTTTCATCGACCCATGCAAGCGATCAAGCTCCCTGTCGTTGGAAAATATGACCAACTCATCGCGGGCACGTGACGTCGCCACATTGATCAGCTCCTGATTGTTTGCCACCCACGCATAGGTGGCGGGTGTGGTGCGATCGGTCAGGGCGAGCGAGAACAGAATCACGTCCTTCTCGTCTCCCTGAAAGGCATGGACCGTCCCGCAGGGCACGTCATCAAAGCCCTGCGCGGAGAGGGAGGACAACAGATACTCGCGCTGCCTGGCAAAGGGCGTGATGATCCCTATCTGCTTGTCGTAGTGCTTGCGCACGTAGTCTACGATGGCGGCTGCCTCGGCCGGCGCGACGTTCTTCTCGCGAGAGACGTCCCCCTCGACGTTATAGTACGAGAGCGCGCCAGGCGAGTTGCGACCGCTCTTCACGCTGAGCTTACCGTTGTAATACTTGCGGTTGTTAAAGCCGATGATCTTCTCGTCGCAGCGATAGTGCTCATGCAGGAGTATCTCGTTGCTCACCGAGTCACAGGCGAGAAAGGTCTTATATGCCGAGTTCTCTATGAAGTCGTACTCGTCGGGTATGTTGTAGGTACGCCTCAGCGTGGCATTGTCTGTCCCGTCGATCACCACGACCGGAGAGAGCTGGGCGGGGTCTCCCACCAAGGTGAGGTTTTGCCCCCGGACTATGGGCACGAGCGCGCAAGCACTGTCACACTGGCTCGCCTCATCGATAACCACCATGTCGAAGCTTGGCACGGGCTGCCCTAACTTATGCGCAGAGATGCAGGTGGTTGCAACGATGGGAAAGATACGCAGAAACTTCTTGAGGTTATCCGTATCCGAGAGATAATGATTGAAGGCTGTCACGCGCTCGTCATCGGCCTGCGTTGAGAACACGATCTCCCGCAGCTCATCGACACGCGGCTCGCCCAAGCGCTTGATGCGACGTACAGATAGGCAGAAGAGCTGCCTAAGGAGGCTCTCCTGGTCCCTGTCCATGAGCTTGAGCGCCCGCTCAAGCGTCTTCTCGGCAGGCTCGACTCTCTTCAGCCGCTTGCGCACAAGCTCAAGCTGCACACTTTGCAGTTCGAGCTTAAAGAAGAAGTCATCAGCATCCTTCGCGAGCTTCTCGATGCACTCCTTGCGTTCCTGCAGGTCAAGGTTCTCCTCGTACTCCTTCAGGAGGTCGCTGAGGTCCTTGGCGCGAAGCTTGCCATCGATTCGGGACAGCTCCACCATCCTATCGGGCGTGACGGACTCATCCTTGACAAGCTCGTAGAGCGTGCGCATGCGCTCGAGTGCTTGGATCATGACGGCGTTGTTTCCAAGGCGTATCACAGGTAGCGGAAGCGCCTTCCCGTTCCAGCTATAGCTTCCCAGACTCTTGAACACCCCGTCCACAGGATGGTTGTTAAAGGACGCAAAGAGCACCGTGCGCTCATTGTACAGGGCATTGATCAGGATATTGACGATGGTGGTCGTCTTGCCCGTGCCAGGAGGACCCTGCACATAGGTCACCGGATACTTGAGCGCCTGATGCGTCGCGGTGAGCTGGTCCATGTTGATGTGCTGGTCAAGAAGGATGAGCGGAAACTCCCGGCGACGCACCGGACGCTTGGTCAGGTCCCCAAAGAACGCCTTTATGGGCACGGTCGGCTCGCCGCGCTCATACATCGCATAGATACCATCGTACTCCCTCTGCAGGTCAACGGTGGCATCACGCGTGATGATGAGGAGGTACGGAACGTCATCGACGAGCAGGGGCGCGCTGATCCGCTTGGCCATGAGGTCCTTGATACGCTCGCGATTCTCGTCAAAGGACGAGAGCAGATGAAGGTCCTCCTCTCCCAGGTAGCGCTTGATGGACTGGCGTTCAAACGCCTTCCCGTTTCGCACGACGAACTCGCGACACAGTATCGTGTTATGGCCTATGACCAATGTGCGACGCTCGGGGTCAAGACGCAGCTGTCGATAGGCGATGACATAGAGGCCACCCGCCCCGCGTACCGAGAGGACGTTGAGCGCAAGCTGCTCAAATTTCGCACGAAGCCCTTTGTGCGGATAGCGAGCCCTGTCCTGAGCTCTCTTGACGACGGCAGCAAACTGTTCCCCGTCAAGGCAGAGCGCCCCTCGGGCAAAGGAGTCCTCATCGACACGTTTGATGAGCGAGAACTCCTTGGTAGCGGGCGCTACGTTGAGCCTGCTGCAATCGGCCAGATAGTTAAGGACGTTAAGGTTAGGTACTGTGCCAAAGATGGATGAGAACCGATCCTCGTCGCGATCGATGCGCTCGATGAGCTCAGGTGGGGTTGGGAAGTATGACTCGTCGATCAGTGAGGACGACTCAATGCCATCCACACGAATGGTAAGGTCCTTGACGGTATAGCTCCCCAGGTGCATGCCGCGCACCCTGAGCGTGCGTTGCCTAGGGTCGATGTCCTTGACGCCAACCCAATAGCGTGTGGTTCGGCCCTGCCCATTGAGGTACTCCACGCTCAGCCACTTGCGCTCATGAACCGCCCGGTATATGTCCCTGTTTACGCTCATGATCAGAGATATGGTAACACAAATTCAGGCATTTTACAGAATTTATGGGTAAGTGGTTCCTCTTGCTCGCCCATTGGGCAAATAGCAGGGCATATCCCGAGCTCTCCTCACATTTCGCCTCAAGGCGAGAGCCAAGCGCAGCTGGATGCGAGCATCATGCAACGGTGCCCCGCTAACCTCTTGGTGGTTCAGATGGCACCAAGACAGAAAGGGTGAGGCACAATGGTCGTATCCACTCGCTCGCTCATACAAGATCCTATAGCACCCATATGGGCATCACGCAATGTGGGACAAGTACTCCCTCACACAACGCTCAGGGGAGGTGATCCCGTCATGAGAACACGACCACCCGCCGTCGGCCATGCCGGACGACGGCGGGTGGTCACATTCGGTTGGCCCACATAGTCACACAGCCCACGCAGAAACCCAGCGAGCACAGCGTCGCAAAAGCCATGGTTACGAGCGACGAATAAGCTCCGACACGAGTTCTGTCACAGAGACGACCTGCTCGGCATCTACGTTTTCGGGGACATCGTCTACCGTGTGCGAAAGCTCCGGAATACCATCATGCGAGAGGCCCATGAGAGTGGCTGCTCGCATGGAGGCATGCATGGCAGGCGTCGCGTCGGTCTCGGTCCAGATGTAACGCCTCCTGTTCACGTTGACATGTAGGTCCTTTGCAACCGATCCGAGTAACCTCACCAGTCGGCGGTCCGAGCGGCGAGTCTCGTTTGCGCCCTCGCTCGTCAGGATGGTCAGGTCCCCGGCACCAATGGAGTCAAGGTTAACGACAAAGGCACCCCTTACCGACTTCCTGAAGTCAGCAAGGAACTCTCGCATACCAGCGTGCCTGATCGAGGATGCGCCAAGGGCAACGAACCACACGTCATGCGAGATGAGCTCGTCATCCCCCATGCCCAGTATCGCCTCGCGTAGGTCCTCCTTGGTAGGGCGCTGCAGCTGTGCGTCATCCCCCTCTCCCTCACGGACCCGCTCGTCGACGACTCGAAGGTCATAGCGCTCGGTTGCACCGCCCTTCCACCTACGTGTGTCTGGACGTGATCCCGCAGATGCGGGGCGGTCGCCATCCACCCTGCCGCCGCTCCGACGATCTCGACTCCCGATGGTGCGTCCATCTTGCCCGGCATCATGGCCTACGTCAGCTCTGCTCCACTCGCTCGCCGAACTATCGTCGGCAGCCTGGCTCCTGCGGCTGCCGCCCGAATATCCAGACTCGCCCCCGCGATCCCTGGTCGTGCGAGCATACCTCTCGCGTACCTGGCTACCCTCTCCAGCCTCTGCGCCAAAGTCACGACTTGGCCTCACGATACCAATGGGCTCGCGCGTCCCACGAACCGGTCGCACACTGGTACTCGTCTGACCTGAGTCGTACGAGGTTGCTGACCCCAGGTCGTCAGGCGCAAGGGGATCCTTGGGCATGAGTGATGGGTCAGGGAGGTCAAACAGGACGGCTCGATGCGCCACGCTCCCACTCGGATCCCCGTCATCCACAGGGGCAGGGCGGAAGTCAGACATTCCCCACCTCGGGTCATCCACTGGCCTCGGCCTTTTTCTCTCGTCCGGTCTCACATCCTCATCTTTGGTGTCGAGGCCGCTCATATCCCCCTCGACCAACCCTCCCGTCGTATCCGCATCGTCAAAACGGGGCAGGGCACCGTCGGGTTGGGTGTCGCCGAGTTCAGCCTCAGAATCATCCTCCTCGACCAACACGGTGGCATCCACCCTCATCTCATCACGAGCGAATGCCTTAGTGTCATCCTCAGATCCATCAGAGTCGTACTGCACGTCATCCTCAACGACATACTCCCCCTCGATGGCAACGTCATCATCCTCGGCACCTTCCTGCTGTGGTTCCTGGCTGTCATCATCGTAGTAGAAGTCATCGGAGTCCTGGTCATCCTCATCTTGCTCGTCCGCAATCGCCCCGTACTGCGCCGTGCTTCCGCTGATGGTCTTCTTTCGATTGGTGATGCGCTCGACCAAGCGCCTGAACGCCTCGCGAATCTTGGCAAGAATATCAACAACTCTCTGAGACAAGTCCGCCAGGCCCCCACGGCCCCCAGCGCCCATGGACTCATACTCGGCGTCAGCTGTGTTCTCGAGCGTATCTCGAGCACTCCGTGCATAGGCAGTGCCCTCGCCGCCCTCACCATAGTCCGCGTAGGTGTCATCTGAACCAGGCTCGTAAGACGCATCGTCTGTACCCGCTGCAGATGAGCGCGACTCCGCAGTCTCGGTGCGCGCGGCTGAGTCCCTTCTCGCCTTGACCTTACGTTCCCTGTCACTAAAGAAGGTGGGAACGGAACCGGTATGCTCCTCCTGTGGCTCCTCCTCATCAACGGACTCAACCGGCTCATAGAAGTCTTCGACTTTGAAGTCGGGTATCTCGGGGACCTCAGGGAGTTTCGACAGATCGACCTTGGGGCGTGGGGGCATCTCGTAGACGATCTCGCAGTCCGAGGGAAGGATCTGGAGACTCTCGATGAAACTTGCCCCGCGACGGACGACATCATGCTCGTTGGCTTGTGCAACGGCCTGTGGCTCACTTGTTGAGGAAGCCCGCGTTTTTGGGACCCGCCTTTCTCTGCGCGTAGCGTTCGAAGTCACCGGCCTGGGTTCGGGCTTGCTCACGATAGGTACCTCCAGAGTCTCTGCAGTTTCAGTATCGCCTGCGGACGGCGCAGTGTTCGCGACGATCGTGTCTGGGTCGAACTTTGACCCATCCCCATTCTGTCTATATATGTTCGCCTCGATCCCCTCCCCTGGGACACGAGTGGAAATCGAGGCACCTATGGTATCGTCATCAGCTCCCACACCCTTCTCCGTCGCCGGTACGCGAGACGTCGCCACCACAGAGGGAGGCTCGGGGGAAAAGCCATAGCGGTCGTCCTCTATAGGCTCTGGCTCCTTGACGGCAACCGAGCGAATCCTACCAAAGAGGCCTCCCGTACCCTTGCGCACCCTATCGAAGACTCCTGAAAGAGGACCTATCCTCGGATCCTGGTCTGGTTCTTGGCTGTCTTCGTCACGACCTGATGACTCATAGGACAAGGCTTCAGCGTCTGGCACTTCTCCCTCAGTCTCGCGCATGGCAGACGAGCCCTCTGTGACCGAACCATCCGCTTCGCCGCCCTTGACGCCTTCGCCATCGGTTTGGCCCACGTCCTTATGGGCGACTTGAGCTTCCTCAGCCTGGGGCTCCTCGCCTAGCTCTCCAAGACCATCAGCCTCATCCACTGGAGCCTGGTCTGCCGCAATGCCTCGCTCGACCTCACTACGAAGATTCGTAGCAGCCTGCCGCTTGGCATCGTCATCGGCGGGACGTACCATGTCCATAACGCCGAGTAGGGCAGCGACAGACGACTTGTTATCGCTGGCTCCCACCGTACAGGGTGCGAACCTCTCATATATATTTGCCACCCCGATGACGATCAGCGGAATGCCCGCCACGATACCTATGCCCCAGAAGACATGGCGACCGACCTCGGGGATGGCGCCAACCAGCTGAAGCAGGGTACAGAGGGATATAAGAATGACCAGCCAGAGGCTCATCCTCTTGATGACAGGAAGCAGGCTAACGAAGTTGCGACGATAGAGCGGGTTCTCGTTAGGACTGTCGTAGTGCGCAACGATAACGATCGGCCGATTGCCCTTGACCACAAGAGGCCCCGTGGCGCGGTGTACGCCAATGACATTTTGACTCCTCGCCTTGGGACCAATCCCTCCCAGGAGGTCATAGCCACCAAAGCGAAGGGCAAGGAGGGCCACGCACACGAGCACGATAACCCTACCGACAACACCGACGGCACTATCCAACACACCGCTCATAACCATTCCAAAGAAGAGCAGCACGCACGTGAGGTCGTGCGTAAATTCACCTCCCGCAGGGGCATCGAATTCTTGCATTGTGGTGTCAAGGCCATGCTCGTCCATCAATGACTGGAGCAGCTGAGCTGCGTCAAGCTCCTCTTGGCTGTTAGCCGGGGAGATGTCGATCTGGTCGTTGAGGTAGTCCAGATAGTAGCGCGTTGAAGCCATGCTCTGATCCTTTGCCAAATAGGCGCTGTGCGTTCAGCGTTCCATCCGTAAAGTATACTGCTAAATGTGCTGATTTGTCTGCATAGCAGCATGCTAAATGGCGAATGCTTCACAGCTAGTCAGAGAACCGTAAGAAAAGCGTATGATTGATGGCGAGCTGCGAGGCTCTGGGAGCGACGCAAGACGACTTTGCAGCCCATGGTAGGTCGACTAATTGCCAAAGGCCGTACCTCTTAGCGAATACTCCGTGTACCTTGAGCCATCAGTGCCAACGGACGCAATCCGCTCGCCCGCGCTTCCCACATCCTGCCCATTTTCCATAATTAGCAGATGCCCGCCTTGGTTGTGGACAGAAGCATGGTAGAAATCGATCCCTGCTCTTAGGGTCACAGGCACCCCGCCATCGATTGAGAGGCTTTGAAGGTCCCAGGTGTCGGCCTCCACGGTCATCCTGTCGCGTGGAACCTCACTGGTTTCCAAGTAGAGTATCCTTTCTCCCATCGCAACGATCCGACTGTTCAGGTTTGACGGAACATTGTATAGAACTTTCGCGTCCGTCCCATCAGTTGCCACTGACATCACTTGACGGTCATCCATGAAACACACGCGATTCCCAACCAACACGAGCCAGTTGATTCCAGTCGATCGCACCCCATAGATGAGCTTTTGTTCCGAACTACCCATGTCGATGGAGACGATCCTGGTACTGCCCGAGCTATCACCCGCACGGTCTACTCTGGTTCGTGTCCATAGGATAGATGAGGTCAACCGTTCCATCGGTCGTTGCCCGACAGATACCTCCCTGCCTCCTGCCAAAGAAGTTATCCTGCAAGCCAGCGTGCGATGTCGACGATCCTCACGCCCTCGTGAGTATACTCGCCATGCTTCGTCCTCGCGATTACCATCTTCGGGTAGGCGTCTTTGATCTGAAACAGAGGGGAGACCTCCCTCTCGAAGGTCTTATCCGAGCTGATGTCATCGCTCACCTGGATGTAGGTCTTCTCGCTCTGCCTGATGGCGACGAAGTCAATCTCCTTCTTGTAGAGCGTACCGACATACACCTCATAGCCACGCCTGAGCAACTCAATGGCCACGATGTTCTCGTAGGTCCTTCCCCAATCCATGTCCCTTGTGCTCAGCAGCGCGTATTTGAAGGAATGATCAGCCAGGTAGTACTTCACGCCGAATGCGAGGTACTTCTTCCCACGGATGTCGTAGCGCCTGATCCGGTAGAGGGCAAACGCGTCGCACAGGTAGCCAATATAGGCGCCGACGGTCTTGTGGTTGGGAGCGGAGCCGCCGCTCCCAAGAGCATTCGCGACGCTCCTTGCCGACGTGATGTTGGAAACGTTGTCCAACATGAAGTCGCCTATCTTGTCCAACATCACCTTGTTGCGAACGTTATGCCTCTGCACGATGTCGCACATGACGAGGGTACGAAACACGTCCGCGATGTACTTGAAGCGTTGCACGGGGTTCTTGTAAAGGTATGAGCCGGACATGCCGCCTTGGAGCGCATAGTCATCGAACGCGTCGTCGACGTCCGTCCGCCCGTAGTACTCACAGAATTCGGAGAACGAGAATGGGAACACCTCAAGCTCGAACGTACGGCCCGTGAACAACGTCGCAAGATCGCTCGACAGCAGAAACGCGTTAGAGCTGGTGATGAAGATGTCGTAGCGCTCCGAGGCGTGGAGGCTGTTGATGGCACGCTCGAACCCTTCGCACATCTGAACCTCGTCGATCAGGAGGAAGTTTACGGCCTCGGGCTGATACCTGTCCTTCACGTAGTTGAGGAGAGCATGGTATTCGGCGATCCCCTCGAAGTCGTCGAGGTTGTAGTTGACGTGGATGACGTTCGCGTCTGCGACGTTTGCCAATATGTAATCACGCAGCGCTTCGAGAAGCTTGGACTTGCCGCTTCGCCTTATCCCGGTGATCACCTTGATATCGGGCGTGCCCATCACGTCGACGAGCGTTTCCAGATAGCGTGTTCTCTCGATGAGCCTCATCCTACACCCCCTGCAGCATCGACGATACTATCCCACTTATTTCCCAACATTGAAAAAAATCGATATTGGGTAATAGGGGTCCAAATCGCCATTGACTATGTCTCCCTAAATTGACGGATCCCCGATAGGGGAGATGCCAGAGAACTTGAAATCGATTTTAGTGCTACGAAATCGGCGCAAGCAGGCGCTTCTTGCCTGAGCAGGAGGCGATAGCGGTGTAGGGACTATCCCACGGGTTTTGGGACTGAACCGTTTTGTTTCGGACTACCCATGTCGATAGAGACGATCCGAGTACTGACCGAGTCAGTGCCAGCATATCTATATTCGTCCTCTAGACGAGTCCCGCAGTTGGCACAGAACATGTCGCGCTCCTCCCTATTGCCACAGCTGCGTGCTACTTCCACACCCGTACTACCGCGTACCTGGACACATCATGCGCTACGCCAGACGCAAGAGGCCTCCGCCTGCCGCCGTTCCCAAGAGAGAACGGCTCTCTCCACATCTGCTCCCGACTGAACACGTGCGCCGACAAGCGCCCTATATATGCCCACACACAGGCGCAAGAGAGCAGCTCCAAGGGACCTGAGAATGCTCCTACAGAGGCACATTCCCCGATGAGGTCATGGGTCCCGCGAGGCAGGGGTGACCGGGTACCACGCGCGGGAGGACCATCACCCCCGCGTGCACGAGGTCACCGGGAGTCAACGCGACATCTTCGGTACGCTCGACGTCGAGTGGCAGTGTGAGGGCGTGCTGCCACTCGGCCCTGAGCGCGCAGCCTCGCATGGGCGGCACTGCCACTCGGGCCTGAGCGCACCGTCTTGGTACGCTCGACGTCGAGTGGCAGTGTGGGTGGCGCTACCCCGTGCGTTCGCCGCCATAGGTCACTCTTTCGCAGCTTAGGATAACTCTGCGACTGGTCAGTCCGATTTAATCCGTGTCTCCCTAGCTCTTCCGGGAGCGGCGCCACAACTCAAGGTAGCGTCCCACGTTTGCACGATCTAGCCGCGTCGCGTTGGGATTGGGCAAAGACCTCACGAACTGGGCACCGTAGCGCTTGGTCACCAGACGCGAGTCGGCAAGCACGAGCACTCCCGCATCATCCGAGCTTCGTATGAGTCTTCCCGCCGCCTGTTTAACGGCAATGATCGCCTCAGGAAGAGAGTGCTTCCACCAGGAGCGATCCTCACGAAGCTCGCGCTCGCGAACAAGCGGGTCCTGGGGATTCGCGAAGGGAAGCTTGGGAATAACGACACAGCGCAGCGTGTCACCTACCGCATCGAAGCCCTCCCAAAACGAGCGAAGCGCAAGAAGCGAACAGCTCTTATCAGCCAAGAACCTTTCGCGAAGACGCCTTGGAGAGGAACCGCGCTCCTGGCACAAAAGATGTATCCCGACCTGTGCGAGCTGCAGTTTCAGTCCCTGATACACCTTCTCCATGTCCCGCCGGTTCGTGAAGAGTGTGAGCGTGGAGCCGCCCATAGCTCGATGGACCTCAAATAAGAGTTCCTCAAGGGCAGGCAAGTACCGCGTATCCCCTGGCTGGGGCATGTCCTGGGCAATAAGGACTGACATGTTGTGCTCGAAGTCGAAAGACGATCTTAGGAGTATGTCCCTGTGAGCCCCAGCATCCTCGACGTCGAGTCCAACTGCATGATCAAAGTGCTCGAAACTCTCCCCCACCGCCATCGTCGCCGAGGTAAACACAACGCTTTCCATCTCGGGGAGCCAGCGCTTTCCAAGCTCAGAACCTATGTCGAGCCTCTGGGCAACAAGCTTCTCGCCGCCCATCTCACGCCGTTTACGAGAAAGCTCAGCAAAGTAGAAGTAATTCTCATCCTCACCCGAGATGACGAGCCTGAGCGTCACGAGCAACTCTTCCGCGAAGCTGCCTGCCTCTGTGAGGTCTGCCACAAGGGACGCATCCTGTCCGGACAGCGCCTCCGCCGTCTCGTGGATGTCCTTGACAAGCTCATCCAACTGCGCCTCGGCCGCAGACGCCGCTCCCAAGAAGATCTCCCACATCTTCGTCGCACGCAGCTCATCGTCAATCCAGAGCTGAATGCTGCCATAGCCACTCTTTCCCATATGCTCGCCCAAGGCGTGGAGTGCCTCGACAAGTGCGCTCACAGAAACCGAGGCGCGCGCCGCAGCGGCAGAGGTCTTGGTAAGTAGGCGCAGCGGCAGCGTAGAGGCCTCATGGGAAGTAAGCTTGGACATGATCGCGTGGATCGCTCCCGTCTTGGTTCCGCCAAGTCGCACAAAGCCCTCGCGAGCCGCATCGCCCGAGAACTCTCGGGCCCACTGTCGACGAGCCTCGTCCTCAAATCCATGCGCCTCGTCGACCACCCAGTGCCTAATGGTAGGCAGTATCCTTCCCTCCATGTCAATGTCGCGCAGGAGCAGGGCATGGTTCGTGACGACAATGTCGCTCTCGGACGCGCGACGTCGAGCCCCGTGCACGAAGCACTCTGCGGGAAAGTACGGGCACTTATTGCGCAGACATTCCGCAGGCGTGGTGGTGAGCATGGAGCGAGGCACGGAGCGCCAGCGTATGCCAAGAGCATCGATGTCCCCCTCCACCGCCTGGCAGGCGAATGCATAGCTCACGGCCAGCGAAGTAAGCATATCGGACTGTGTCGCACTGCGGGACCTGCTCCCCCCATCTGCGGAGGGAAGCTCCACCGTGCTCGCATAGTCAAGCCTGTGCAGGCAGAGGTAGTGCTCGTAACCCTTGAGGCTCGTGAAGCTGACTCCCTGGGGCAAGGCGCTATCGAGGGCGGGCAGCTCGTGAGAGACGAGCTGGTCTGTGAGGGCGTTCGTCTTCGTGGCTATGCCTGCGGTCACGCCGTTCTCCTGTGCGTAGCGGACCTCGGGAAGCAGGTAGGCCATCGACTTCCCAACGCCGGTGCCTGCCTCTATTGCCCTGTGCGTCCCCTCGGCGAGTGCCGATATGACCTCGAGCGCCATCTCGATCTGATCGGATCTCTCCTCAAAGGAGTCATACATGTCACTTAAAAGTCCACCCTTTGAAAACGCCATCCTAACTTCGTCGGCATCTGGTGCCAGAGACCTCGCCCCCATCCCCTTGACACGCGCTGCCCCCCTTCCAGCAGCATCACTAACCAAGCTGCTTCGGATGGCTTTGAGGAGAAAGGGCCTTGGCTCCTGCATGCTGGCAATGTGCGCGAGGATGGGCCTAAACTGCCAACTGACCTCCTCATGCATCTGCGAGAGGCGCCGCATGAGCCCCTGCGGCAGCTCCATGAGGCCAGAGAGGATGATGGGCCACATACCCGCGAGCGCGTCTACATCATCCATGGCACGGTGTGTCACGGTGTCACGGCCAAAGGCCCTGGCCATGTCGGAGAGCCTGTGGGAGGAGAGCATGGGAAGTGCGATCCGCGAGAGGGCCAGGCTGTCGACCCAGAGCTCGCTCACCTCGCGACCACCGGGAACCTTCTCGACAAAGCCACGATCGAAGCTCGCGTTATGGGCGATGACAGGCATGCCTCCCACAAAGTTTGCCAAAAGCGAAACGGCCTCTTGGGGACACGGAGCGTCTGCGACATCGATGTCGCGAATATGCGTGAGCGCACGTATATCGGGCGGAATGGGACGGCTGGGATTGACGAAGGTCCTAAAGCGCTCTGCTACCTCCTTCCCGACAAGACGTGCGGCCGCTATCTCTATGAGTTCGCAGTCCTTAAACGAGAGTCCCGTCGTTTCGGTGTCAAGAACGATGACTCCCTCCTCGAGGGGTCCGAAGTCAGTGTGCGCGGCTTTATCGGGAAGCCCGATATATGCATCTCGCACCGCAGCTGTCACACCCGGGACAAGCAGGGCAGCTATGGTCTCACTCACCGTGTTAGCGTGGCTCTCTTGCATACGCGAGTCCACGCTAGCGTGCGGCGCGCACGGGAACATCCTCGAGGGCCCACTGGACAAAGAGGGTACAGAGCTCAGAAAACTCGATACCAGCATGACGAGCGGCGTCGGGCAAAAGACTCCTGTCCGTCATGCCGGGGATGGAGTTAGTCTCGAGCATTACTGGCGTTCCATCATCCTTGACGATGAAGTCCGTGCGTGAGACGCCTCTGCATCCAAGAGCTTTGTGGGCGGCGATACCAAGTTCTTCAGCTCTCTTATAGACAGTCTCGTCGAGGCGAGCGGGAATAATGTGATGCAGCGATGCGGGCTCATACTTGACCTTCAAATCATAGAACTCAGAGTCAAGCGCTATCTCGATGATGGGAAGCGCCCTTGGCTCGTCGTTTCCGATGACGGGCACAGTGATCTCTACGCCAGAGACGCATTCCTCAACAAGCACACGGTCGCCCTTGCTTTCCGCCTTCCGTACCGCAGCGGCAAGCCCTCCCCTCTCGTTGACGCGACTTATGCCAAAGCTCGAGCCGTTACTTACAGGCTTTACGAAAAGGGGCAGCCCCATCTTATCCACAATGGTATCGAGGTCATCATCTGTTGGCTCTGAACCAGGGGTAAGAGTGACGCCTGATGGAACGGGGATACCTGCAGCACGACAGATGTCCTTTGCCCTCTCCTTATCGGCAGAAAGGGCTGACGAGAGGACATCCGAAAAGGTATAGGGTATATGAAGAACCTCGAGAAGCCCTTGGATGCAACCATCCTCACCATAGCGGCCGTGTAGGGCAATGAAGGCCACATCGTAGCCTCCTGTGGACAGGCACTCGACAAAGTGAGCATCGGCTATGTCAAGGAGTTCTACGGTTATGAAACCGGCTTCCCTGAGTGCCTGTTGACAGGCACGACCCGAGCTCATGGAGATGTCACGCTCGTCGGACCATCCGCCGCTGAGGACGGCGACCCTATATTGTGTAAGCTCGGTTCTCTCCATAGGGAGCTCTCTTTCTGCCCGTAGCGTCTGGGTTAGACTTTGTGCAGCGAGTCCTCGCCACACGAGACCAGCGTGGCCTCTGCTCCTCTTGAGGATACTCCACCTTACTGGCAACCCACGAACAAGGATCACGAATCATGCAGAATGACATGAGCGAGCTCTTTGAGGCATCAGAGACAACTACAGACCCAAACCTGGGCGCACAAGAGGCGGAAAGGCCTTCTACCACAGGAAAGCTCGACCTTCGCAGTATGACCCATGGGCAGCTACAAGAGCTCATGAGTGAGCTGGGACAGCCTGCTTTTAGGGTGAAGCAGATCGAGGAGTGGGTCTGGCGTAAGAATGTCTCGTCTCTCGACGAGATGAGCAACCTCCCAAAGACACTGCGTCATGTACTTCAAGACCGTGTGACACTTGACAGCGCAGAGGAGATCGCACGGCAGCTATCCGCTGACGGAAGCAGAAAGTACCTGCTGCGCTTTCCTGATGGGGTGAGCGTCGAGTGTGTTGGTATGCCCTCTAAAGGAAAGCTCACCGCCTGCGCCTCAAGCCAGGCGGGATGCGGAATCGGCTGCGCCTTCTGTGCGACGGGGATGTCTGGCCTTACGCGCTCGCTTTCGGCAGGCGAGATATACGAGCAGGTCATGCACGTGCGTGATGACTTTGGACGTCGTGTCACGAGTGTTGTCCTCATGGGCCAGGGCGAACCCTTTGCAAACTATACGGAGACACTCGCGGCCCTGCGTAGGCTTAATTCTCCCGATGGGGCAGGTATCGGCGCGCGCCATCTCACGGTCTCGACCTGCGGCATCATTCCCATGATAAAGAAGTTTGCCAACGAGCCCGAGCAGTTTACCCTCGCCGTGTCGCTTCACTCGGCCGTGCAGAGGACCCGAGACATGCTCATGCCGGGTGTTAAGAAGTATTCGCTCATCCACCTCTATGACATCATGAACGAATACGTCAACAAGACTGGAAGGCGTCCAAGCTATGAGTTTGCCCTTATCAGGGGCGTTAACGACAGCGACAACGAGATTGCTGCCCTTTGTGATTTTTGCCGAGACAATCTTGCGCACGTCAACCTCATCATGCTCAATGAGGTTAAAGGATCAAAGTTTCAACCCTCCACCAATGAGAGGGCACGCGAGTTTGTGCGGCGACTGACAAGCGTTGGGGTCGAGGCAACCATCAGGGACTCCCGAGGCTCAGACATTGATGCCGCCTGTGGCCAACTTAGGCAAAGTGTTGATGGTACGCTACGGACACACTGAGCTCGTCATTCTGTGGCCTCTTACAGCGTTTATGACTACGCTGCTGTGAGCGCGCCCGTCTCAAGCTCCGCAAAGTCGTAGTACCGCCCAAATGACATCCTGCCACACCGTATAGGTGGCCCTCAGTATCCCAGGCGTTCCCATTCCTGCTGGATTTGCCTTCTGTTAGCGTCTAATTGGTCGAGATCCGTCTTCTCTCCTACCAACCCATCAAGCATATCTAACAAGGCATAGTAACCGCGAGCAAGTGACGATCCTGTCTCACGTAGGTTGCGACGGGCCTCGTTTGTGAGCAGCAATTTATACGCGGCAAAAGTCATGCCAGCTGTTACCAAAACAATGCCCATAGCGTTTCTCGGCCTCATGGGTGTCTCTACTCCATCCCCTCACGAGAGAATAATGACACGAGGCGGGCAAGTTCCTCCTCATCCTCGAACTCAATTTCTATCTTATTGCGGTTCCTCACACGCTTGACTCTGACGCTTGCATTCAGAGCAAGGCGAAGCTGCCGTGCCGCCCTCTTAAATGAGTTCGGTGTAGGTTCGCGCCTCTTTTCTTCCTTCCTCATGCCAGAAAATAGCGGAGCAAGACTTTCTGTCTGTCTAACCGATAGTCGCTCTTCCAGTACCTTTCTGGCAAGCCGTATTCTTGCCTCTTCGTCTGCCACTGCAAGGATGGCACGAGCATGTCCTGCGGATAGCTTTCCCTCAGCCATCATGTCTTGGACTTCCTCAGGCAGATCAAGTAATCGCAATGTATTTGCTATCGAAGAGCGAGACTTAGATAGGATCTTACCAAGCTGCTCTTGAGTAAGCCCATTGTCCCTAATGAGCTTTGAGTATCCCTGAGCTTCCTCAATGGGATTTAGATCCGCTCTTTGAAGATTCTCGATAAGGGCAAGTTGAAATACTTCCTTATCAGAAATCTCCCGTATTATAACGGGAATCTCCTCTAACTCAGCAAGTACTGCTGCCTGATAACGACGCTCGCCTGCCACAATCTCATACTTATCTCCCACTTTGCGTACGAGGATCGGCTGCAATACCCCATTTTGTCTGATCGAGTCCGCCAACTCGTTGAGCTTGTCTTGATCGAAAGACTTTCTTGGTTGATTCTCATTCGTTTTAATCTGGCTCAGGGGAAGAACAGACTCCGTCCTCATAGCGCCAACCTCAACGTCAGCGCCCCCCATGAGTGATTCTAATCCCTTACCGAGCCCGCTCCTCTTAGCCACGTCGCACCACCTCTCTTGCAAGCTTTTGGTAGGCGAGAGCGCCCTTGTTCACTCGGGAATAATGGTTGATTGGCATCCCATGAGATGGAGCCTCAGAAAGTTTTACGCTTCTCGGTATGATTGACTTAAATACTTTGTTCCCAAAGTACCTCTGAACTTCATCGACAACTTCCCTTGAGAGTGTCGTTCTTGCATCGTACATGGTCATAACGACACCAAAGACTGTAAGCCCTGGGTTGAGTCGAGTTTGAACCATTTTCATTGATTCTAGTAGCTTTGTAACACCCTCAAGCGCATAGAACTCACATTGAATAGGGATGAGCAACGAAGTTGCAGCAACGAGGGCATTAACTGTAAGCAGTCCAAGTGAGGGAGGACAATCGATAAATATATAGTCAAATTCATCCCGGATGGGGGCAATGGTCTCTTTGAGAAACGTTTCACGTGAAACCTGGGCGACGAGTTCGATCTCTGCGCCAGCAAGTTGGATGGTTGAGGGAATAACGAAAACCGATTTCTCTATTGTAGGGTGAATTATATCATCTATGGGATCGCCCTTAAGTAGGGCATCATAGATATCACCTTCAAGTCCCTCCTTTTCTATACCAAAGCCGCTCGTACAATTTCCCTGTGGGTCAAAATCAACTACAAGAACCTTCTTCTTGTTCTCTCCAAGTGCAGCCGCAAGATTAACGGCAGTCGTAGATTTTCCAACACCTCCCTTCTGATTGATTATTGCAATCACATGTGTCTGTGCATCTGGAAATGCTCGCTTTACGTCTCTAAAGCCCACATATCCTCCCTTTAGGTAGAACTAATCAACTCATATCGCTCACGTCTTCATATCATATGCTAGTTGTTTCACGTGAAACTGCTGAGATGAAATTGTCCGTCTGATTCTATTCCATCTCGATTTATAGAGTTACCTCGTAATCTCCGCCTCGTACATTTCAATCATTGTCGCAACTAAGAGATATAGCTTTGAGAGTAACTCTTATAGCAAAATCGATGATATGTAAAACACAGACATAGAAATTGGATCGAACGTTGTCAATATCATGCAGTATATGGCTCTTCGGGATTTATATGGGTTGACGCTCGTTAAAAACGACAACCTATCGGCGACGCCACTTACGCAGAGCCTGTCGCGTAGAATCTATTTACTCGTCCAAGGGAGAGGTGTCCACCAAGGGAGCGCCACCGACACACCGCAACGGCTAAGGTACTCGTGTCATCAGACGCAGTTCACATCACAACTCGCATCGCAGTTCACGCTATAGCTCGCATTGTAACAGCGTACACGGATACCACGAAACGGCACCGAGAGGCCGTCTTCGTCGATCTGTGTACACTCCTTTGCTTTCACGTCTGTCTGTAACGGTAAAACAGTGTACACGAATGCCACAGAATGGCTTTGAAGAACTGTTTTCGTTGATCTATGTACACTCTTGTACCCCCACGGCCACCCGCACAACTGGACAAAGCCATGGATTTTACGACATCGATGGTTCCATGGCCCCCGCAATGCCTGGACGCTTGGACCTAAGGCCCACGCGATGAAACAGTGAAGCAACTACCTATCCAAAAGAGCTCACAAGCCTTCAGTGTATACATCTAGATCTGTGAGTAGGAACTGTGACATATCCATAGAGCACAGGGAAGACGTAAAACAAATCAGACTGACAAATTGGTTGAGGCTGTACCCGTGACGGACGAAAAACTTAGGATGATGTGACATGCTCACAAGCGGAGGGACGTCTCTGTGCAATGATCGAACGATCGAGACAAACAGGCAGTGAGAGGGCCGAGGATGGCGCCGGACAGGCAGGCGTGCCTCACACCGACTGAGTGGGAAGGCAGGGTCAGGCACACGAGGCGAGTCGGCCTTCTCGACCAGACGGATCTCGTGGTGCCCTAGGCCATGGCTTCCATCCCTGATTAAGCTATCAAGGACGGATATGGGCAGGCATGGCAGGCGGTCCTGAACCGTCAAAATGCTGCCCGAGATGTGCTTCGTGCAGTGCCGGCCGGACATGTTCGATGTTGCCAGCGAGGACGTCTGCTACGAATCACTCTCGGTCCACGACTTTACGCGATGTCGGTATTGCGTGCCCGACAGCTGCGAGGTGCACGGGCTCGTGCAGGATAACGATGGTTTCTGTCACGCCAACACGGACTAGCGGGGCGTCGCCAGACACAAAGAATCCGCTCGGATCCGCGCCCCTCCAGGGCCGACTGGAGCGTCGCAATGGGCACCTCCGAATTTGGGGCCACACGACGGGCCCAACGGGACGGGCGCGGGGGCGGAGCCGAAGCCTCCGTGTGCGCGAGAACAAATACCCCTGCCAGGTCGCCAGATGTACTCTCGGCTACACAAAAGTGCGCTACTGCGACATCACAAAGAAGGCGGATGCACATCCGTCTGAGACTATACAAACACGAGTAACTACGAGAGTGTCTTGTACACCAGCCTCTAATCTTATTGAACTAAACAGTCTTGTACATAAAGATGTCTTTTATTCTACGGTTGTTAAGCATTCAAGGAAGCGACCCGATAGCTATAGAGGACGATGTACCGCCATCCCAGGCTTACGAGGAAGACTCACCGTTGCCTCCTCAGTCTTCATAAAACAAATGAGCTCTCTATACCCAGAGGAATGGGGTAAGTCATACGTTTCACGTGAAACAAGCTTCATACCGCAAAGCTGTGCAACACTCTCTGCATGCACAAGTTCATCAGCTTCAATATGAGCCTTAGAGCTTACAAGCAAGCCATTCGGTTTAAGTAAGGGAGAGGCATACTCAATAAGAATACTGAGTTTTGCGACAGCACGTACCAAAACAAGATCAAATGAAGCAGCACTACGCCGCGCAAGGTCCTCAGCACGAATAGACAGGGCGCTAATCCTTGAATCAAGTCCAAGGTTAACAATAAACTCACGTACGGCATGGATCTTCTTCGTAATGGAATCAATGAGCAATCCATCCATCTCTGTAACAATAGAAAAGGGAATTCCTGGAAAACCAGCACCAGTACCAAGATCGAGAAATCGAGGGCTATTAGATAGATAAGCTGATAGACAGTGACTGTCCTCAAGTACCTTGACAAAGAGTAGAGAGTCAATATAGTGACGAACTATAGCATTATGAGGATCAGTTATCCTTGTGAGGTTGATTTGCTCATTCTTTTCAATGACCATACACAAATGTCTAATCATGAGTAACGCATCATCGGAAGACAGTGATAAGCCAAGAGTTTCGGCTTGAGAAACAAGATGGTTCATAAGCGGATTGATTTGAGATAGCTCCATAGTATCCACCTGACAGAAAACAACGGATCACTAAGTATTGGCACACATGATGACAATTCTCTTATAGATCACCGTTGACATAACCAGCAACTTTACCTCTCGAGATATGACGTTAAACCCATGTCACCCTTAAAGAGCTAACCTACTAATGACATCGTGGCAAAGACGCGAAACATCATCATTTCAACGGTAGTCTAACAAAGAAAATAACAAAGCACAGCCCACTATACCCCTTAAGGATAGTAGGCAGGAAAACAGACAGTCTCTCAATCCATAGTTTATTTCAGCCCCTCCTACATGAATCATCTGAACATGGCCCTGAAGAGTCGGGCACAGATTTCCACTCATTCCACAGGGGGGCGGGCATGTACATCGGCCACGACGTCGTAGGCGGCAGCAAGCGCGCGACGGTCGTCAGATCTGCGAGGGACGGCGTCAGGGTCACGAAGGAGTGCCGTCTCCTGCCACCCGTGGGTCGATAATCCCTGCTGCGGCAGATGGTCATGTCACCTGACGGTTATAGGGGATAGCCTTTGCTGGCAGATACAGTCGGATTACCAACTTTCTGCAAGAGGAGATTTTAAACGCATAATGACCCCGATATTCACTGGAGCCAATATATCAAATCTCATGTTTATGGGTGTATCTTTTGTCGAATATACGATTTATACCCCAATAACCTAGGAACATACTATTCTCTCTCAATAGAAGCAAAACGGGGCAGCGTGAACTCAACGAGCCACCTGAACAGTGGCTTTGTTTATGTTCACGTCCGCGAAACCGTCCCAAAACCGGGACGCCTCCTGGGACTCAATACTGAGTCTCGCTTTAGCACGCTATAGTGAGAATGGACGCGAATTGCTGGGAGACAAATGGCCTGAACTGCGAAAGCGCGGTCATGTTGCACATGGCCGATCTCTCTTTTGAATTGGCTTGTGCAAAGGTCCCGAAATTACCCAGAGAGCAAGCGATCCGGCCCGCGGAGATGAGAATCGGCAAGCTTGACCCAACCTCATACATCCAAATCGTCGAAGGCCGTGCGTCCTTCGTCGGTCTGCTGCCGACGTCGGGAATTGAGGTTTGGTGACATGGTTGGCGCTCGTCCCGCGATTCGAGGTCTAAAATTAGACCGCTCGGCGTCCCTTCGGCTTTGCGGCACCAACGCGGGCGGGCTGCACGGCGTCTCTCATCAGGCCGGAGGAGCATCACCCTACAGTCTGTTCTCCACCGCGTCAACGAGGGGGCGACCCTGTAACCCATCACCTTTTACGCGCCCGGCTCCCGATCAGCAGCCGGAGCGGTTCCCTCCAGTCGGGAGAGGCGGATCGACGCGGCCCACGATCTGCCCGAAGTGCGGAGCCTCATCTTTGCGTTGGCTACTGCGGCAGCGGGCCTGACAATCTCCTCTATCTCGTATCCCTCGATCGGATGGGGAGGACAGAGCTCTCTCGCTTCGCCAGCCTGCGCGCCTGGAGTCCTGTTCGTGAAGTTGGGGAAGCACGACCCCAATACCCCATAGTTCCTCGCCTTCCAGGCCTCGAGGAATCCCGTGCAGCCCCTGACGAGCTCTTCGTCTGGGCCTGTGGGATGCTCGAGATCCACATGGTGCTTCTCCCACCTCTCGAGCCTCCTGTCATTTCCGGCGTTGCGCTTCCGCACATCTCAGGAGTCCTTGAGCACTTGAACGATATTGCGAGGGTCTTCGTCTTCAGTCTCTCGTTTCCTAGTCTCGGCATCGACCCAGTCTCCGACGGCGAAGAGCATGCACCACGCTTTCGAGGCGACCACGTCGTTGTCATAGTCGATGACCATCCCGCGCATGATTCCGGTAGACTGCGCAAACCGGTTCATCCATCCTCGCCCGGATCAATTTCATAAACACTTTCTGAACGGACGGAGGCCCGTCCCACACGGTCGCGGCGCAGTCTCCCGCAGGGAGCTCTTCGGACTCCCTCGCATGGAGGCCCTTCCTCCCTTCGGACCGGAAGGTGTTGTCTATGAACCCATCCATCACGGTAATTGTCACGAGGACCGAGCTGTAGTAACGCCCCTGGAGGTGGTCTTGCTCGGCCTTCTCAAGGAGCAGTATGCGCGGGCGCATGTCGAGAAAGCGGCTCATCCTGGTGATCATTCGATGCAGAACTTCTTCCTCCTTGAGGTATTCGATAAGCTCTCGCTCGGCTTCCTCGGGCGTGGGCTTGCCGGCGAGCGCGCGCGTCCCTTCGAGGTTCAACGCGTCTGAGAAGACCCAGTTCCTATCGCCCGGCAGACAGTAGAAGTCATCGACAAGCGAGACGAGGCCATCGAGCTCCTCACGGACTTCCCGCGCGATCTTTCTCGCCTCGTCGTTCCTGAGCAGCCTTCCGAGCCATTTGAGTCCCGACACGCTGCGTCTTAGTTTCTTGATGGAGGGGAGGTCGTTGTCTGATTCGTGCTTACCTAGTTTTCGTGATTTTCTCTTGTCATCAATGCCTCGTCTCGAATCTGTTTTGCTGTCCCATGGAGCAAGTCAAAGCATGACAACGCTTTTTCTTCAGACCAGATAATCAAGTGGAAACGGCTCGGCCTCTGTCTTTCGTCACTCGCTGGGCATCGTTTAGAATGAACCAATACCGAATCAGCATTCGACAGCAAGAGGAATCGAGGGGTAGGACATGCAGGTTCTCAAGGAAGAGGTGCGCGAGCGCATACTCGCCGCCGCCGTCCAGGTGTTCTACGAGAAGGACTTCCGCAGCGCGAAGATGCAGGACATCGCGAGGCTCGCCGACGTGTCGGCGAGCCTGCTGTACTCATATTTCGAGAACAAGGA
>ERZ773022.691-NODE-691-length-25770-cov-20.774334_pt1 | contig 25770 bp, 10 predicted proteins | sample MGYA00580839_ERZ773022 | MGnify/ENA primary metagenome ERZ773022 (study PRJEB29015, sample SAMEA2738020) | human oral metagenome | biome: human oral; feature: human-associated habitat; material: dental | place: China | collected 2044 ... | reverse complement strand
ACCCCCTGGTCTCGGTCCTGTGCCTGGCCGTGACGGGGATACTGGCGGGATGCCGCAGCCTGACGGCGATCTGGGAGCACGCCGCCGACCTGGCCCCCGCCGACCTGGGGGCCCTGGGCCTGGAGGCGGGGCGGGCCCTGCCGTCGGAGTCCACGATCCGCAGGGTCCTGAAAGACCTGGACCCCGCGGGCCTCGACGCCCGCCTGACATCGTGGTTCTTCACCCGCACCGGCGCCATCGCCGGCCGCAGGGTGATCGCCGTGGACGGCAAGACCATGCGCGGGGCCCGCACCGGTGACAACCCGGCCCCCCACCTCCTGGCGGCCCTGGACCAGGCGAGCGGAGTGGTCGTGGGACAGCGCAGAGTGTCGGACAAGTCCAACGAGATCCCCGCCCTGCCCGAGCTGCTCGCCCCCCTGGACCTGGACGGGGCCCTGATCACCGCCGACGCCATGCACACCCAGAGGAGCACCGCCCAGTGGATCATCTCCCGCGGCGCCCACTACCTCCTGACGGTCAAGGACAACCAGCCGGGCCTGAAACGGGAGCTGGAGAAGCCGCCCTGGAAGGACGTGCCCTCCACCTCCGTCCCCGACGGCTCCCACGGGCGCAGGGTGCGGCGCACCATCAAAGCGGTCGAGGCGCCCGCCCGGGTCGACTTCCCCGGCGCCGCCCAGGACGATCCACCACCAGCGACCTGGACCGGGCCAGGAAGGCCTCGTCCAGGGTCGCGTCACCGGTATGGGTGGTGACGAACCTCGTGGCCCTGGGGGCGTCTCCGACCGGCGACGACAGGCGGGCCCGGTTCTCGGATGCGTCTCTATGCGGTGGCAATTCCCACGGAGCCCTCGGCGTCGAGAAGGGCTCCACCTCCGACTTCGCCCTCACCATCGATGGCGAGCCGTGCCCGCTGAGCCAGAAGGACTCTGATGCGTACTGGGAGTGGGACCAGCTCGTCCGGGCCGGTGCCTCGGCCTCGACGTCGTCGTCATCGGGGCGGTGATCACCGGCCTCGTCGGCCAGCTGCCTCGCCGCAAGCGCGCCCGTGCCTCCCAGCAGTAAGGTCGAGGGGCCGAGTCCAAGCCTGGCGCCGTCCCGTGCCGCCACAGGCACGACACGAGCCCACACCACGGCCCTCGTCCCTGACGCCGCTGGCACGGCGCTGACGGACGCCGCAGCAGCGCCCGCCACGAGCCCGCCCGGTCCGGCGAGGAACTCACTCAGTTGACATCTCCGACGACGCGGCCCGGGGCAGGGTCGCCGCCGCGAGCCACGCGGCCGCCCCGCACAGGAGCGCGAAGCACAGGCACACGAGGAGCATCGGACCGGGACGTCCGCTCATGGGCACACTACTGAGCCCCACCTGGCCGAGCAGCATCCCCATGAGCGGCTGCGCGAGGATGTGAGCAAGGCCAGCGCCGACGAGAGCGGCCGCGCCCGCCGTCAGAAGGAACCCCCCGGCGAGCTGGCGGCGCAGCTGGCGCCGCGCAAAGCCGAGGATCGTCATGATGGCATAGGTGCGCCGATCGACGGCCGCCGCCGACATCGCCAGCAGGGCCGCGACGACGCCCACCAGCAGTGCCGCCAGCACACTCACGAGCACCATGACCCCCTGGAGTGCCAGTTGGATCATCGAGACGACGGAGGCAATCTGCCCCCGCCCGCCAGTTGCTGAGATTCCGGTGCGGGCGTTGAGCGAATCGAGCACCTGCGCCAGCTCGGCGTCGTCAAGCGCCTTATCGAAGGCCACATAGAAGTACGGGCTGGGGTCGGTCGGCTCAAGCCGCTGATAGGCGCCCTCTGACAGCCACATGGTCAATCCGGCCTGGTTGACGGTCTCGTACACGCCGACGACCTTGTAGGTGACTCTGGTACCGTACCCGACCTCGATCTCGTCCCCGACGTCGACGCCGAGGGACCTGGCCAGGCCCTGGGCGACGAGCACCTCGTCATCGGCATCGGGCAGTTCGCCGTCCGCGATCCGCAGGAAACTAGGGAAGTCGGTCGAGACCGTGCTCACGACGCTCTGGTCGGCGACCCGGAGGTTGACCGAGCGGTGCGCCGCCACGTACGACGGTGCCGGGAGGCCAGCCTCCTCGACGGCAGCGTCCAACGCCTCGTCGAAGACGCTGGCGGGGTCCTCAGAACCCGTGATGACCAGGGCCGTCACGTCATAGGCGTCGAGCCCGAGGAGGTTGACGACCCGCTCCTGCGTTGAGAACGCCGTACCCAAGGGTATGAGAATTCCCATGAGGAAGGCGAAGGCCAGCGCCGTCACGATGAGACTCATGAAGCGCCCGGGGGCCCGCACGAGGTCCTTGAAAGGCAGTGCCAGCCCGGTCGGCACTGCGGTAAGCGCAGTCAGGGACGGGCCGGACCGGCTGGCGGACCGGCTGCTGGTCTCGTCCGCGAGCGCCGCCCGGGGGCTGAGTGAGATGAGCGTGCGCGTGGTGAGGGCCGTCATGATCCCGACGAGGGCGACCACAAGCAGCGCAGCCGCCGCGATCGGCCACCGCACCACCACGGACACCGACGACAGCGCGTTGACTGACAGGAACACACGTCCCAGCGCCGGAATCGTCCAGATCGAGGCCAGCGCCCCAAGGGCGGCTCCTGTCCCGCTGAGGAGCGCCATCCTCAGCCCGAGCCTGGCCCGGATCTGAGTCGTGCTGAGGCCGAGGACCTTGAGCACGCCGGAGCTGCGCCACTCCCTGCGGATGAGGACCTGGCTGACGTGGTGGAGGACGAAGGCGAGGATGACTGCCAGCGCCAGGGTCGTCACGAGCAGCACGGCGCTGACGATCCCGGGGATGATCGCGAAACTCCGCATGAGGAAGGCCTTGTCGTAAGCGAAGTCGGCCTCGGAGACCCAGTCCAGCTCGGCCAGGACCTCAGCTGAGGTGGGCCCGCCGTCGGCGATCGTCAGGGTCACCAGCGTGACGAGTGCCCGCTCGCCGCCGACGGCGCGCACCTCGTCAAGGATCCCGGTGAGGGTCTTCTCGCTCACCACCGCTCGCTTGTAGCCCATCATGGGAGAGCCGAACACGGGGTCCTCGAAGGTGCCCACGAGCGTCAGCATGTGCTCGGTCACGCCCGTCTCCACCGTCAGGGTGTCCCCCGGCTCCAGTCCCAGGCTGCTCGCCGAGGAGATGGGCAGGATGATGTCGCCCTCTGACGCGACCTGGTGGCCCAGCGCGATCCCCGCCTCAAGATCGTCGGCCGAGGTGAGGCTGAAGGAGCCGTCCCCCCCGTCGACGGTCGTCGTCACGGCGACGGCAGTGCTCCGGTTTACACTGGTGACACCCTCGACGGCGGCCGCCTCGGCCAACTCGGCATCCAGGTCCGGCTCGCCCGTGAACCTCATGAAGACGTCGGGGGACTCGGCCTGCTCGTAAAGCTGGGCGTGCGACTGGCTGTTGGTGAGCATGCCTCCGACCGTCGTGGCCAGGAGCATGGTGACGAGCATCGACAGCAGGATGATGACGGCGCTGAAGGTCCGGTCCCGGCGCAGGTCGCGCAGCGCAAGGAGATGGACGGCCGCCAGCGGGCGCCTCACCAGCCCATCTCCTGCAGCCAGTCACGCACCCGCGTCTCCCGGTCCGCTAGCGACGTCCCGGTCAAGGCGGTGGTGAGCGTGCCGACGATGCCGCCGTCGCGCAGGTAGATGACTTTGTGGCCTCGGGCAGCGGCCCGAGGATCGTGCGTCACCATGACCGTCGTCTGCCCGGAGGCGTTCGTCTCCTCCATCAGGTCGAGGACCGCCTGGCCAGCGGCCGAGTGCAGGGCGCCGGTGGGCTCGTCGGCGAACAGGACGACCGGGTCGGTGACCAAGGCCCGGGCGATGGCGGCACGCTGCTGCTCTCCTCCGGAGGCCTGTCGCGGACCGCGGCGCATGGCGTGCGACAGCCCGACGGCGGTGAGCAGTTCCTCAGCCCTCTCGACCGCGCGGCGCCGCTGCCGGGGGTCGCGGTTGTTGAGGCCCGGCAGGGCCACGTTCTCCAGGAGTGTCAGATGCGGCAGGAGGTTGATCTGCTGGAAGACGAATCCGACAGTGCGTCTGACCGAGGTCAACTGAGCCTCACGGAGCTCGTCGATCCTCGTGTCCCCGAGCGTGATCCGCCCCGACGTGGGCCGGTCGACTCCGCTCAGGCAGTACAGGAGCGTCGACTTGCCTGCCCCTGAACTGCCCATGATGGTGACGAACTCGCCCTTCTCGACGGTGAGGTCGACGTGGTCGAGGACGGTCGCACCGCCCTCGCGATAGCGTTTGACTAGATCCTCGGCCTCGATCACTACAGTCACAGCCACTCCTCCTCAACAGGAATGAATCGTTCCCAGCCCGCGCATCGGCCGTGTCCACAAGGAACACCTGCAAGACGCATCGCAGACAGGTGCATGTTCACGACGCGCTCCTCCCACCGGGACGGGGGAAGTCCCCGTGTCTGATGAAGTACTCGACCGTCCGAGTCAACATGTCCTCGGTGATCGGGCTGAGTCCCGCACCGACACGAGTGAGCGCCTGCCGCGTCTCCTCCGACGACGCCACCACGTCAACGTGCCCCTGGTGCGCGAGCATCGGCACGAGGGGCATCGCCGTGTTGCCCGGGTCGTCGCTAACGTCGCCGAGCCACTCGGCGAAGGTCGTCGCACGGAGCCTGTAGCCGCACTGCTCAAGAACGTGGGCAGCGGCACTCAGAGGCACTCGGGTCTCGCCCGTGAGGTGGAAGGTTCCCGGGCCGGGCTCCGCTGACAGGCGGACAATGGACGAGGCGACCTCGTCAACGGCAACCATGTCGGCTGACACCGGCAGGTCCACTGGGACCTGCCCGAGCTCGATGGCTCCTAGGACGACGCGCCAGAAGAGATCATCCGGCCGACAGGCGCCCGTCCGGGTGCTCCCGACGATCCGCGACGGGCGATAAATGCTGATGGGCAGGCCCTCGGCGCAGCTCAAGAGCATCCTGCGCTCTGCGACCCACTTGCTCTGAGCGTAGGCGGTGGTGAGCCGCTCCACCGGACCGGTCGCGGAACGTTCGTGGACGACCTCATCGCTCGGCGCGAAGACGCCGATCGTCGATACGCAGTGCGCGGCCGCGCCTGAAACTGAGGCAAACTCGATGACACGGCTCGTCCCCTCGACATTGATCTCGCGGAGCCGCGAGTACGGGGCCACGAGAGTCGTATCCGCCGCCGCGTGGTACACGAGCCCGACCTCGTCGGCGAGCCGTTCGTACGTCCGAGACGGCAGCCCGAGTCTCGACGACGCGAGCTCTCCCGCATGGACCTCCAGTCGGTCCAACCCTGCGAGGGGGAGCTCATACCGGCGCAGGGCGGAGACCACTCTCTCTTGAGCCTGAGCTTCATCTCGAGCCCTCACGACGCAGTGGGCTCGCGCATCGGTCGATGCGAGGAGTTCCGCCAGCATGTGCGCTCCGAGAAATCCCGTCGCACCCGTCATCAGGACGGTGTCCGCGGGGGCTGGCGACGACGCCCTCCGTCGTGCGCCAGTACGTCGTACCGGAGGAGTCCAGCGCGTGGCATCGGCCTCGAAATCAGGACTCTCGACGATCTCCCCTGATCTCCCCTGGTCGATCGCGCGGGCAATGCCCCGCACGGTCGGATTCTCGAAGACTGCGCGCAGGGGGAGCTCGACTCCGAACCTGTCGGAGACGGCAAAGGCGAACCTCGCGACAAGCAACGAGTGCCCTCCGAGGGCGAAGAAGTCGTCGTCGGCGCCGACCTGCCTCAGGTGGAGCAGTGACGTGAACAGATCAGCAACTGCCCGCTCAGTCCCGGTACGAAGCACGGGGTCACGATGCCCGCGCTCGAGCACCGTGTGCTTGCTCTCCGCCCGGCGGGGCAGGGCATCACGATCGACCTTCCCATTGATCGTGAGCGGAATCCTCGGGACGATCGTGATCGTCGCCGGCAGCATGTATTCTGGGAGTTCCTGTGACAGGAGTGTCCGCAGCCACGCTGACAGAGCGTCCTGGCGATCGCAGACAGTCGGGTCGTTGGCTGTCCCGCCGACCTCCGATGCATCGATCATCCACTGCTCATCCGCAGACGCAGCATCCACGAAAAGGTCGAAGTAACCGGGTCCCGCCGCGGAAAGCGTAACCGAGGCAGTGCGTCCGTGAGCGGTCACGGCGTGCACCGCTTCACCCGGGCTCATGCCCCGCGGCTCGACAACGGCCTGGCCGTGCGCCTGCTCCAACGTCTCTGTGGCAGGGTCCTCCAAGTACTGTGAGGTGACGGAATCGGGGACGAGTCTGCTGTCCGTGAGCCCACGCACAACCAGTGGTCCGGCGGGGTGCGCGGCCAGGAGCACGTCCAGCGACTCGACGTCGGGCACGGGGCCGCTCTCAGCCGGTTCGGGACCTGACCGTGGGTCATCGTTCTCGACCGTGAGGATCGCGTTGTACCGGTACTTGCTCATCTCATTGATGCACTCCCCCATCCTCGGACGCACCACGACACCGGTGATCCCGGAGTCGCAAGACATGAGGTGGGAGAAGAAACTCGGATCGAGCACCAGCTCTCGGTCCCTTGTCCGGCTCAGGTCCGCCTCGGCGAGCGCCTGCCGCGCTGACGTCCGGGGATCGAGTGACGCAACCGCGAGCGAGCGATGGAAGATCTCGTGGCTCCGAAGGTCTCGGACGTCTCCAACGAAGACGTGCCCTCCTGGTCGGACGAGCCGGGCCGCCGCGTGAATCACGTCTTGTGCGTATTCAGCATCCGGGAAGTACTGGATGACGGAGTTGATGATGACCGTATCGAATTCCCGTTCAAGGCCGTCCAGGTCCGACGCGTCGCGGTGGAGGAGACGGACCCGCGGCCCCTTCATGTGCCCGAGTCTCTCGATCGCCTCGGCCGAGACGTCCGTCGCCGTGTAGAACTCCACTTCGTCGAGGAGCCGGGTGAGCAGCATCCCGGTTCCCACGCCGATCTCTAGAACACGCTGCGGGCGCAAGGCCCGGATGTCTGCGAGCGTCGTGTTGATCCACTCGTCCATCTGCGCCGCCGGAATGCGCTCACCTGTGTAGCTGGAGCGCCACCCGCGCAACTCGGCTCGGTTTTCCCCGTCGTCGGCGGAGTACGTGGCGTCGAAGACGCTCTCCCACTCGCGACCACGTGCGGACGGCACGGAGACGGGGGCGACGTCGAGCTCGGCGACGACGTGGGCCGTCAACCGCGCACGGTCCGTATCCGCGTCTACGAGTGAGACTGCGGCGCGCTGCACCCCCGGGCAGGCGAGCAGGGCGGCCTCGACCTCGCCCAGCTCGATTCTGAATCCGCGGACCTGGACCTGATGGTCGTATCGGCCCAAATAGAGGTGCTCTCCCTCCGGCAGCACGATCCCCTGGTCTCCCGACCGGTACAACACCTCACCGGGAGCAAAGGGATGCGGGACGAAGGAGCGAGCCGTGCGCTCGGGGCGGTTGAGGTAGCCCGAGGTCACACCTGCACCTCCGACGCAGATCTCGCCGGGGACCCCGTACGGCACGGGGGCTGACGAGTCCGGTTCGAGCATGTGCAGGTCCAGGTCGTGCAGTGCACGGCCGATCGGGCTGATGCCCGGACGACGCAGGTCGTCAGGGGTCATTTCCCTGAACGTCACGTGGACCGTCGTCTCCGTGATGCCGTACATGTTGATGAGTCGGACAGCGTCCAACGGGTAACGCTCGGCCCAACGGGTCAGCGCCGACGGCTCGAGCCGCTCGCCACCGAACACGACGTAGCGCACATGAAGATCGCCGTCCGCGTGCGCGTCGGCTTCGTCGAGGAGGGCGAAGGCCGACGGGGTCTGGCTCAGCACCGTGACGCCCTCTGCCCGCAGCAGCTCTCGGAAGTCAGACGGTCTACTGGCCGTCTCCTCCGCCACCAGCACACATCGCGCCCCGTGGAGCAGCGCCCCCCACAGCTCCCATACGGAGAAGTCGAAGGCGTAGCTGTGGAAAAACGTCCACACGTCATGCTCGTCGAGATCGAAGAGTTGGTCGGTGGCGGTGAAGAGCCTGCGCGCGTTGGCGTGGCTGACAGGCACTCCCTTCGGGACTCCCGTCGAGCCAGAGGTATAGATGAGATACGCGTAAGTGCTGATAGGCACGGCGCGCGCCGAGACGCTGTGCGTCGGATGAGTCTGGAAGTCCTCGCGCAGGACCGTCGCGCAGCCAGCACGAGCATCCTCGGCCAGTGACGCCTCAGTCACGAGAGCCGTAGGGGCGCAGTCACTGAGCATGAATTTGATCCTGGCTACGGGAAGTGCCGGGGGAAGAGGTACGTACCCGGCACCTGCGCGCAGCACCGCCAACAGGGTCACCGGCAAGAACGTGCTGCGGTTGAGACGAACAGCCACCCAGTCGCCCGGTCCGACACCTCGCTGGATGAGCAGCTCGGCGAGATCATCCGCCTGAGAGGCCAACTCCGCGTACGTCAGATCACCGTCCTGCGCAGTGATCGCAACGGCGTCCGGGCGACGCCTGACCACCTCAAGGAAAGCCGAGAAGAGATCTTCCGTCGGCGGCCCGTCGTACGCCGCCCGGGCTCCAATAGCCGTCATCTCCCCGAGCTCGGCCTCGTCGAGCAGTGGGATCGACCCGATCGTGTACTCGTCGTCGTGCCCGTCATCCACCATCGTCTCCAGGACGGTGCGATAGCGCCGCAGCAGACGTCGCGCCGTGTCAGCGGCCATCTGCTCGGAGTTGTACTCCAGACGACAGGACAGCCTCCCGTCTCGTTCCGAGACCGACATGGTCAGGCCGCCCGGCGACGCTCCGTTGTGCACATCGAGTGTCTCGATGCGACGACCTCCGAACGGGGCCGCTGAAGAGGGGGCGTTCTGGTACACGAAGATCGTCTGGTAGAGCGGTGAGTGCTCGAGTCTCCGTTCCGGCTGGACCAGTTCCACGATCCTTTCAAAGGGCACCCGCTGGTGACTCAGCGCGCCGAGGACACTGGTGCGCACCCGTGTGAGGAACTCGCTCACAGGCATGTCACGGGACAGCCTGGTGGTCACCGGCAACGTGTTGACGAAGAATCCGATGAGCTGCTCATCACCCGAGGCCCAGCGTCCGGCGGTCGGGGTCCCGATCGACAGCACGGCGGAATCCTCTCCCGTGTGGCGAAACAGGACTACGTTGTAGGCGGCGAGCATGAGCATGTTCGGGGTGAGCCGTCTGCGGGTGGCGGACTCCCAGACGTGGGCGCTGAGCGCATCATCGAGCGTGAGGACCTCACGGGCACCGTGGACAGCCGTCGTGCGAGGCTCTCCGCCTAGGAGCGGCAGCGCGAGCATCTGACGGTCCTTGAGCGCCTCACCCCAGTAACGCAGGTCTGCGTCATACTCTCCCGCAGCGAGCTCGGCACGCTGGCGCGACGCAACTTCACGGTACTGGAACGCCAGTGGGGGAAGATCCTCGAATGTACCGTTGATCGCTGCGGACAGGTCTCGCTGCAGCACGCCGAGCGACCAACCATCGGTGATGATGTGATGCATGACGAGCTGGATCACCGTTCCCCCGTCCCGCCCAAGAATCATCTGGACTCGGAAAAGGGGCGATCTGTCGAGCGCGATGGGTGCTGCGGCCAACTGACGGAGCGCCTCCTCGGTCCTGCGATGGTCCACGTCCTGCGGTTCGTCACGGAGGTCGACCACGTCAACGCTGAACAAGGTCTCTGCACGAATCTCCTGGACGGGAGCGCCCCCTACCGAGATGAATCGCGTACGCAGGCTCTCGTGGCGCGCGACGACGAGCTCAAGGGCGTGACGCACGTCTGCCGCCGTCAGTGGTTCCTGGACTCTGATGGTCAACGGCACGTTGCTCATTCCCGTGCTCGGACGCAACTGTTCGATGAACCACAGCCGCTCCTGGGCGAAGGACGGTTCCGCGTGTGTGACACGGGCGGCACCTGCAGGCTTCTTCATGAGTTCCTCTTCCTCGTCATTCCTGTGCGCGCCGCCTCTCTCTCGACGACCGCGGCAACAGTCCGGGGTGCGTCGAGAAGGAAGAAGTGTCCACCGGGGAGGCGCTCGCACGTGGCGGTAGTGTCGCAGTGCTTCTGCCATGCGAGAGCATCGTCCTCAGTCACCGTGGCGTCATCAGAGCCACGCAGAACCGTGATCGGAGTAGCCACACGAGCCCCGTCCGGGCACTGGTAACGAGCATCGACCGTAAGGTCCGCGCGCAGCGGTCTGGTGACGAGACCGACGAGCTCTGGATGCGAGAGCACGAGCTCGTCTGTCCCTCCCATGCGTCGAACCTCCTCAATGAGGGCGGCGTCGTCGGCCAGGTGCAGTCTGCTGCGCGAGGGCACCGACGGGCCCCGGTGGGCGGACACGATGAGTCCGTCGACAAGATCGGGGCGGCGTCTGGCGACCTCGAAGGCGACAAGAGAGCCCATGGAGTGCCCCATGACGAGTGTCGTGCGCACTGGCAGACGATCCAGCTCGTCAATGACCGCGAGCGCGATCTGCTCGATGGACGCTGGCGAGTTCTCACGAATGCGGTCCTGACGGCCGGGGTACTGGGCGGCAAGGACCTCGAGTCCGGACAAGTGCTCGGCAAACGGACGGTAGAAGCCAGCGGTGCCGCCTGCGTGCGGGAGGATGACGAGCCGGGTTCGGCAGTCGTCCACTGGAACGAGCGTGCGCAGCCAGTGTGCGCGGGAGTTGGCGGTCTCAGTGTCCATCACGGAATGTCTCCTCCTGGGTGCTTCGAGTGTCTTGTGTCCTCGTCTCCGGTGAGCATGTCGGCACCCGCTGCGGGCAGCATGTGTCCCAGACTGCGAGCAGCCACCAACGCCGTGGCGAGGACCGTGATGCCCCCGATGACGAAGGTCGTTGGGATACCGACGCCTCGGGCGAGCTGCCCTGCGGTCAGGGCACCTAGCACCATTGAGGCTTTCCCTACCACGCGGTAGGCACTCGTCACCCGCCCCAAGAGGCTCAGCGGGACCGTTCGCTGCCTGTACGTGACGACGACGACGTTCCAGACAATGACGGCGCCCCCTGCGAGGCCGAGCATGAGGCAGGCAACGACGGGCGTGACGGCCATTCCCAGGATCAGGCCCGACGTCGCCAGCACCGCCATGGAGGCCAGGATCAGGACGCGGGGGGCGACATGCCGCCCGAGCACGGGGGCAGCTGATGCGGCAGCGGCGCCACCGACCGCGAAGCATGCGACCACGAGCCCGTAGTGGCCGGGCCGCAGACCAAGGTTCTCGGTCACGAACAGCACGAGCACAGCGAGAACACCTGCGACGGCGCCGTTGACTACAGCGGCGCAGCCAGCCAAGGTCCGCAGTACCACATCGCGCCACAGGTACCCGATCCCCTGCACGAGGTCCTGCACGATACTTGTTTGGGGTGAGGGCGCCGTGATGGCGCGGTACCTGCGTTTCTCGACGCCGAGGATGACGAAAGCGGACACGGTGAAGGTGATCGCGGTCAGGCCGATAGGTAACTTCGGCGCCGCGGAGAAGAGGACTCCGCCGAGGGACGGCCCGAGGAGGCTGCCTGCGGCAAGCAGGGAGATCTGCATGAGCACGTTGGCCTTCTCGTAGGCGCGTGGCTCGACAATCTCGGGGATGACGGCCGACGACGCGGCGTCGAAGTACGGTTCCAGGGCACCGAGAAGACCGCTGACCACGAGGAGCGCCGCGAAACTGCTCCTGCCAGCCAGCAGGAGCACAAGGAACACGACGAGGACCGCGACGCGGAGGAGGTTCGACTCGCGCATAAGCCCGAGGCGATCGCATCGGTCGGCAACGGCACCGGCGACCAGTCCCGTCGCGAGCGAACCGAAGGAGAACACGGCTGATACCAGCGACACCAGGCGGGCGTCATTCGTGCCGCTCGCCGCTAGAAGCGGGAGGTAACCCGTCAGGAGCCCATCCGCCAAGAACGAGACCGCGCACCCGAGCCACACCGGCCAGAAGACGCCTCGCAATCCCGGGGGCATCGGTGTCTCGACACTCACAGGGCCGACCCCGTACCGTCGGATTCCTGCATCCGCTCCCGGACGAGCGCAGCGATTTCGACGACCGACGCATGGTCCATGACGTCGGCGAAGTCGAGCCTGACCGGGAATCTCTCGTGGATCCGGGTTACGAGTTGCGCGATTGTGAGCGAGTCCCCTCCCTGGTCGAGGAAGTGCTCGCTGCGGTCGGTGAGCTCCTCACCGAGGAGCAGGGACCACATGTCGGCGACTTCGTCCTCCACTCGCGTAGGGTCTTCCCCGCCAGCATCCAGCTCCGCGGCTGCGCCAGCTCTGCTCTCGCTCAGGACAGCGTCGGATGCTGTCGCAGAACCCGCCCAGAGCACGGGCCCAGAGAACGGGTACTGCGGAAGATCAGCCACTCGGTCCGGCTGCGGCACTGGAAGCTCAACATCCTTGCCGGCGAGCCATCGTGAGATCTCATCCGTCCCGCTCTCCCGGTGTCCGGCGAACGCTGCGCCCGTGCGTGTCCACTCCGGGTGACAACCCGGATGGGCGAGCGCGCACGCACGATATGGGAAGGCGCGTCTGCGATGTGCCAGGGTGCCAGCAATCCGAGCCAGCTGCTCGGTACTCGCGGTCTGGATGAGTTCGTCTAGACCCGTCAGCACGATATCGAGAGCGGCGGGAGTGGGTGCCGAGGCCACCAGCCACTGAGAGTCCGGTGCCGGGACGCCATCGCCCGGCGCGTGCGGGGCCTGCTCGATGATGACGTGTGCATTCGTCCCCCCGATTCCGAAGGAGCTGATACCTGCGCGTCGGGCGCTCTCTCGTTCCGGCCAGGGGACCGCCCGCTGGCAGAAGACTGCCCCGGTTCGGCTGGCGAGGATGATTGGGTTGACGTCGTCCGCCCCGAGCACCGGGGGGATGACGGCGTGCTCGACGGCGAGTGCCGTGCGGATGAGGCCCACAATCCCCGAGGCGGCCAGAAGGTGCCCGACGGAGCCTTTGAGGGCGCTCACATGTAGAGGATGCAGCCGCGTGTCTCTGTCGCCGTAGGCGGCGTCGATCGCCGCGATCTCAATCGGGTCGCCAAGTCGGGTGCCCGTCCCGTGAGCTTCGATGAGGTCAACGCTGTCGGGGTCCACGTCGGCCCTGGCGAGGGCCTCCGCGAGCACAGCGGTCTGCCCGGTGACGCTGGGCGCGGTGAACGTCATTCTCTCACCGCCGTCGTTGTTGATGGCCCCGCCTCGGAGGACGGCGTGGACGCGGTCGCCGTCCTCGAGCGCGTCTGCCAATCGCCGCAGTACGACGACACCCGCACCGGTGCCGAACACGGTGCCGTCAGCGACCGCGGTGAATGGGCGGCAGTATCCCGTTCTCGAATGGAAGCCTCCTTCGACGTACCGATAACCCTTGCCTGCCGGAAGCTTGACGGACACCCCGCCGACCAGGGCCGCGTCGCAGCGATACTCGAGCAGAGCGTCCATAGCCTCGACCACGCCAACGAGTGACGATGAGCATGCTGTCTGCACGGCGATCGCCGGCCCCGTCAGATCCAGTTTGTACGCTGCGCGCACGGGCATGTAATCCTTGTCATTGGCCTGGATGACAGCCGGGTGCAGCATGATGTCGGTGGCCAGTTCGGGATCGGGAATCACGTTGAGGTAGATATACGCATTGGCCGCGCATGAGCCGAACACCGCGACGTCGCCATCGAAGCGGTCCGGATCCAGTCCCGCATCCTCGAGGGCGTGCCAAGACTCCTCAAGGAAGATTCTGTGCTGCGGGTCGGTCTGTCGTGCCTCGCGGGGCGTCATCCCGAAGAACTCGGCATCGAACTCCTTCAAGCGGCTGACCTCAGCGATCGCCGGGACGTACTCGTCGGCGCTGACATCTGCAGGCGCATTGTATCGAGTGACCGCATCTCGGCCCTCCACTGACAGGCGCCACAGTTCGTCGAGGTTCTCAGCACCAGGCACCCTTACCGCCATCCCGACGATCGCGATGAGATCGTCAGAGTCGACTGCTTTGGCGTCATTCTTCGTCATCTTACGCCCTCTCTCGCACGCGACCGGAACGACCTCGACGGCGGTCAACACGGCGGCGGGCCCGCTCCACGGCGTCGGTCCGCGCACCTGCCCGATCTGCGTCGGAGCGCTCCGTCCTGAGCAGTTCAGCCTGCGCGGCGACGGACGAGAGCCGGTACAGGTCTACGATACCGGCCTCGACGCCCAGGACTGACTTCATTCTCTGTTGCAAATCGACGAGTTGCAAGGAATGGCCCCCCATCTCGAAGAAACCGGCGTCGACGTCGAGGATCTCGGTGCCTAGGACCTGCTCCCACAGCTCGGCGACTGCCCTCTGGGCCGCCGTGCGAGGCGGGCACTTCACGTGGCCACCGCGTGACGGTACCGGGAGCGCCTTTTCGTCGACCTTGCCGTTACTGGTCAAGGGGATGGCGGGCAAGTCCTGCATCAGATGCGGAACCAGGTGGCGAGGCAGCTCCTGCGCAAGCCTGCGGCGCATGGCCAGGGCATCGAAGGGGCCTTCTGTGACGACGTAACCGATGACCATGCCGTCGAGCGAGGCGTTCACCCGCGCCCCATCGATCACGAGGGCGTCCTGCACTCCGGGAAGAAGCCTAAGTGCGCTCTCGACCTGCCGTGGATCAATCCGATGTCCTCGGATCGAGATGACCCCGTCGGCCCGCCCGAGACACTCGACGATGCCACCTGGAAGCGCCCGGCCGAGGTCACCGGTGCGGAATACCCGCACGCCCTCCCGCCCCGCGGGATCGGGTCCAAAGCACTCTTCATCGTCAATGTCCCCGAGATAACCCTCGGCGAGGTGACGCGATCTGACGACGATCTCGCCGATCTCGCAGGTGCGTGCTGGCGCACCACCGCGCGCCACGACCAACTCGGTTCCGTCGATCCCCGCACCCACTGGGACGGGATCGGATTCCGGGGACTCCACCACCTGGTAGGCCGCTAGCTGTGGCGTCTCCGTGGCTCCATACCCATTGACCACCACGGCGCTGGGCGCCAACGCACGGATCAAGGCGACGTCGGATGCGCTCAGTCGTTCCCCGCCGAAGATCACCAGGCGCAGGAGTGGCAGGTGAACCGGCTCGGACGCGCGCAGCAGGATCCGGGCGCGGGCCGGGGTGATGTGGAGGACGGTCACTTGCTCCTCGCTCAGCCACCTCGCAAAGGCATCAGGATCAAGCAGTGTCTCCTCAGTGGGGATAACGCAGGTACCTCCGGCGCAGAGCGGCAGGAGGACGTCGCGGAGCATCGGGTCGTGTCCCACCCCCGAGACAAAGCCAACGCGGTCACGCCTCGTCAGCATAAAACGCTCTGTCGCCCACCCGAGGTAGTGCAAGAGCGGGTCGAGCGTGCTTATCACAGCACGGGGGACACCCGCCGTGGCGGAGGTGAGGAGTGCGAGCCTGGCCCGTTCTGCGTCTCCCGACACATTCAGGGTCGGGAACCTCGTGCCACCGGAATCGAGAGGCACCTCCTCCTGTGCATCGAGACGACGGACCTCTTGGCCGGAGGTCGCGTGCGGTTCGATGGCGAGTCTGCACCCGGTCGCTCGCGCCGCTCGCAGCAACCACCGTCCTGGTTCAGCGCGGTCCACAACGGCGATGACCAACATCGCTCTGAGCGCTGCGAGCAGGCTCACCACCGTGTCGGCGCTCCGATCGCCGAGCAGCATCACGTGCGACCCCGGGGTCAGTTGCGATGTCAACCGATCAGACAGCGCAGCGACCCTATCCTCCAACTCCCGGTAGGTGATGTCACCTCCGGCCGCCGCCAGCGCGGTGGCGTCGGGGGTCTCGACGGCGTGGCCGTGAAGCCGTCGCAGCGGATCCAGTGGCGAGGTTCGACACGGCAGATCATCTCGACCGTTCCAGTCCAGCGACGCTAGCGAGTCGAGAGGCGCGTCGCCGTCGCTCAGATCTTCGAGGACTGCGCTGAGGGATTGGAGGAACTCCTCTGCAAGGGCCTTATCGAACACTGTCGTGTCGTAGGCAGCGGTGACCGTGAGCCGTCCCTCGTTCGTGTAGCAGTAAACCGTCAAATCATACTTCGCGCCGGTCGCCACTGGCGGCAGTGGCACGACGGAAAGCCCCTCGAATTGGGCGTCGACCGTCATGTCGAGCTGGTTGAACATGACCTGGAAGATCGGGGGACGTGTGTCATCACGCTGAGGTGCGAGCCGCTCCACCAGCAATTCGAATGGAACATCCTGGTTCGCCAGCGCGCGTACGAGCCGCTCCTGTGTCAGGGTGATGGCCTCGGTCGTGGTCGTGGCGTCACCGGTGATGGAAGCAACCGGCAGAGCGTTCGTGAACATGCCTACTGTTCGTTCGAACCGGTATGACGGACGGCCGATCAGCGGGACTCCGATCGCGAAGTCGTTGGCACCGTGCCAGCGCGCGAGCACGACCTGGACCGCCGTGAGGACGATGACGGGGACGGTCACGCCGACGCGCTTCGCCACATCCCTGATTTGCTCGTCCTGTTCGGCGCTGAGGACCAGGCGGGTGACCCCGGGGTCGTCGGCATGGGCATGGCCTCGTGGCAGAGCCAGGGCGGATGAACGTGGCTCCAGCTCGTCCACCAGGGCGGAAATTCGATCATCAAGTTGACCTGATTCCACGAGTCCTCGTTGCCAATCCACATAGTCCTGGTATGGTGCAGCATCGACGGGCGGGGGCTCCAGCCCACGACATAGGGCCGTGTAGACCGTGCCGATGTCGGCGAGAAGCGCGGCCACACCGATGCCGTCCATGGTCGCATGGTGCGCGCTGACGTACAGGACGGCGCCCTTTGCGCCACGATCAACGATGGCGATTCGGACTGTTTCGCTCGCGAGATCGAACGGCTGGCTGAGTTCCTCGACAAGCCTGCCATCATCGTTCTCTCCGACGACTCGGATGTCCCCGACCTCAGACGGGGGCCGAAGGACCCTCACGGGGCCGCTCGCCTTCAGCTGGAACACCGTGTGCAGAGCATCGTGGCGCTCCACGGCGCGGTTGCAGGACTCGACGAGGGCGGGCATATCCACGGTTCCATCCAGCACGATGCCGTCGACGACGACGTACGCGCGGTCCTCCGGATTCATCCGGTGCAACAGCCACAGCCTGAGCTGGGCGTAGGAAAGCCGATCGGTGGCCCCACTCCCGGCGCTCCTCACGGGCTCGGCGCCGCGTGCGGCGTCGTCGAACCGTTCGGCGAGACCACGGAGGGTCGACGCCTCGAAGAAGGTCTCAACGGGTAGCTCCGTGCCAGTGGCCTCAGCCAGACGCCCCCGGACCTGCAGGGCGAGCAGGCTGTTGCCTCCGAGCCTGAAGAAGTCATCGTCCCGCGAGAGACTGGTCGTTCCAAGGACCTGTCTCCAGACGTCGGCGACGATCACCTCCCCAGGTGTGGCAGGAGGTTCTGCGGTGCGCTCCAGCGCGCGCCGGGCCACGGCCAGCAGCGCATGCCGGTCCACCTTGCCCTGCGGTGTCAGGGGGAATTCAGCGAGCACGTGAATCGAATTCGGCACAAGATACGAAGGCAGGATGGACGCGAGTCGGAACCTGAGAAGCTCACCGTCCGTGACGGACTCATCGCGCAGTGTTACGAAGCCGACGAGCTGGGCATGCGAACTGCCCGCACGATCGGCGACCACCGCAGCCTGATGGACACCCGGCAGTTTCGTGAGCGCGTCCGTCACCTCGCCGGGTTCGACCCTGAAGCCCCGGATCTTGACCTGGTCATCCACACGGCCGATGTACTCGAGCACGTCCGGAGTTCTTCGGCGCACGATGTCCCCAGTGGCGTACAGACGACGGTTGGGATAGAAGGGATGGCTGAAGAACCTGTTCGCGGTTTCCTCCTCGAGGCCTTGGTAACCCCGAGAGACCCCATTTCCTCCGATGCACAGTTCTCCGGCAACCCCGAGCGGCACGGGACGCCTCGAAGCGTCGAGAACGTAGAGCTCAGCCCCGTCCACAACGCCTCCGATGGAGATTCTCGATCCCGGTTCAACCGGGCCGGTGACCGAAGCAGCAACAGTACACTCGGTCGGCCCATAGCCGTTCAGCAGCACGCGCCCCTCGGTCGCCCACCGGTCGACGATATCCGCGGACAGTGCTTCGCCCGCGGAAATGACTTCGACGAGCCCGGGAATGTCTCGGGGGTCAAGCTCTGAAAGCGATGACGGCGGTATCACGGCACTCGTCACACCGAAGGTTGAGACGGTCTCCACAAGGGACGGACCGGGCCGACGGCGCTCTCGAGGAACCACGACGAGCGTGTTCCCAAGTCCGAGGCCGGTGACGAGGTCCCACACCACTGCGTCGAATGCGGGGGCGGCGAACTGCAGGACGCGACGACGTGGATGATCACCGGGACCGTCAAGGCGATTATGAAGACGTTGAAGACCTCGGATAAGATAAGCAAGATTCCGGTGTTCAACAATGACGCCCTTGGGTCTTCCCGTAGATCCTGAGGTGTAGCACACATACGCGACGTCCTCAGGACCGGGCTCAACGTACGGCGCAGCCTCTGACCGCATGAGCAGCTCCGAGACCGTGAAGGCTTCGATCCCCTCCAGCAATGAGAGATCTATCCCCTTCCCCAGGAACAGGACGATATCTGAGTTCTCCGCGATGTATGCGATGCGCGGCGCCGGGTACATTGCGTCAAGCGGGACGAACGCATATCCGGCTTGAAGCACGCCCAGTACAGCGATGACTGCCTCGGTTCCTCCGTCAAGGTGGACGCCGATGCGCGAGCCGCGAGGCAGTCCCAACGCCGCGAGTCGTGCCGCGACCTCGTGCATCCTGCACGCCAAGTCCTTGTAGTCTAGATGGTCGTCTTCACCCACCAGGGCCTCGCTGTCCGGGCGCTCGACCGCCCAGCGGGCAACGGCCTCGGTGAACAGCTCGGGCGAGGGATCGGGGCACGTCGACGGCTGCCAGAGCGTCCGCTCCTCCTGCTCAGTGAGCAGGCGCAGGTCACCGACCCTGGTACCCGGTGCCGCGCAGGCACGACTCAGCACAGATACCAGCTCAACGCTGATTCGCTGGGCCACTTCCTCTGGAATGGCGGCAACGTCATACTGAAACGAGCACGTGTACTGCTCACCATCGTGCTCAATGAACCAGACCGCCTCCTGATCCGCCACACCGGAGGGCAGGTCGAAGGGTTCGAAGACGAGATCACCGGCGATGAGAGGCGCCCCTCCCCCACCGTGAGCGAAGGGCAGCAGCGACCTGCGCGCACCAGGAGCCGACTCGAGCACGACTGACGTCCTGATCAGGTTAGCGTCCTCCCGCGCACCACTGCAGGAGACGATCTCGGGGTAGGGCAGCCGTGCATGGGCAAGGTCCTGCGCCAATCCGCTGTAGGTCAGTGCCAGTGCGTGGGCGAAAGGATCGTCGTCATGGATCGTGGCGACGACGGGGAACGGCGAGGCGAAGTACCCGATCGTCGACTGGCTGCCTGCCAGGTGTCGCCCCGCCGACACAGAACCGAAGACAAGATGGTCGGTCCCAGTGCGGTGGTGCATGACGATGGCCGCCGCTGTCAAGAGTACCGCGAAGGCAGTCGTCCCCTCAGCAGCGGCGAGGGAGGCGACCGCGTTCGACAGCTCGTGCCCGAGCTCGAAGCGAGTCCACTGCACTCGCCTGGCACCCTCAGACGCCAGCGTGCTCGGTGCCAGTGAGACCGCGACGGGCGAGCCCTCGAGCCTCTGCGTCCAGTACTCGCGGTCAGCGTTCGCCGTCTTCCCGGCGAGCCACTCGTTCTCGGAGCGGGCATGCTCGGAGTAGTCGAGGGACTCTGCGGAACCCTTCGACGCCGCCCCGTTGAGGCCCGCAAGGACCTCCCGCAGGAGCAGCCCCAGTGACCAGATATCCCCAACGATATGGTGCACGGTCACCAGGATGAACAGCTCATCACCCCGGCTCACAGTGTCTACTCGCACGAGTGGCCCCTGTTCCAGGTCGAACGCGTGCAGACACTTCTCGTTCAGGTGGGCCCGTACGGCATCGTCGTCCCACCCTTCGCCGTCGACCGTCGTCGCCTCGGGCTGGTCGGAGTCGGAGACCTCCACCATCAGCCGATCCCCAACGAGCCGGAACCGCGCTCTGAGGGCCGGGTGGAGAGCCATCGCCCGACGCACCGCGGGGAGGAGATCGACGTGTCGCAGTCCACCCGTGACTCGCGCACTGAACCTCAGGTTGTACGCGGCACTGTTGGGATCGAGTCGCTGGTGCAACCAGAGGGCCCTCTGCCCAGACGTGGCAGGGTAACTGCGCCGCTCCGATCGCTGTCTTTCAAGCAGAAGAAGGCGCAGCCTCTCACGGGCCTCTTGACCCGCAGGTGTGGTATCGGGCATTTCTGAGGGTGTCATAATCTCCGCTGCTCCTGTCCGTCCTCGTCGAAAAAACCTGCGAGAAGCCGTGTTACCTCGTCATCGGAGAGTTCCTCGAGATGAGCAAGAAGCTGCGTGGCGCTCTGCTCCTCCAGCGATGGCGTGCTCATCGAACCGTTTAGTGGTGAGGTGTCCGGCGAGAGGATCGAGCCGTCGGCCAGTCCCGCCTCGATGTCCGACACCGTAAGACTTCCCAGGAGCCGCGACGGGCTGACGGGAATCCCCAGACGCTGCTCAAGCCGATGCGCGAGTTCCAGGCTCATCATCGAGTCGATGCCCAGGGAGACGAGTGGCACGTCGCGGGAAACCTCGCTGATCTCCTCGTGGAGCACCGCACAGAGCTCAGTGATGAACACCGACGGGGGAGTCTCAGCGCCGCGTGTCCCGGTCTTGTCATGGTCGCTCGCGGCGGCCCCACGAGGTTCCGCCGCCCTGGACGGACGATCGACCTTGTCGCGAGGCGCGGATGCCACGGTCTTGAGGCCGAAAGGTGGCCTCAGCGAGCGATGGTGCCATGGCGCCGTCGGTAGGCCGACGTGCCGGTAGGCCGACGGCCCGTCGGGCACGGGGAGGGCTCCACTCTCGATGAGGGTGGCGATACTCCGGTCGAACGTGGCATCCTCAGCATCTCCACGACGCGCGGATGCCAGCACGCAGGCCGTCGGCAGCAGATCGCGTAGAGCTGATCGCAGCCCCGGGTGCGGTCCGAGCTCGAGCATCACCGAGTCGTCCGGGAGCTCCATCGCGCGCACGGCGTCGACAAATCGAACCGGCTGACGCAGGTTCTCCGCCCAGTAGTCGGGCCCGAGCACTCGTGAGCCAATGAGCTTTCCGGAGACCGTCGAGTAGAGCGGTAGATCCGGATCGTCGGCTCGCCGCGGTCGTCTCGAGCCCTCGTCGGAGTCCAGGGTGGCGCGCAGCCGCTCCGACGTCTCCTCCATGAGCGGGCTGTGGAAGGCGTAGTCCCGCGACACAACGCTGTGGAACACGTCGTCGTTGAGCTCATCGAGGAAAGAGCTGAGTCCCGTTGACCGGCCCGCGACGAGAGTCTGGCGCGGCGAGTTGAGTCCGACGATCCACACGTCGTCGTGCCCGACGAGGAGTCTCTCAACCTCCTGCGCCCCGAGAGCGATCACGGCCGTCGCCCCGATTCCTCGCGCTGAGGCGCAGATCTCGCCCCTGACGATGGCGATGCGCATTGCGTCCTCCGGGGTGATGGCGCCAGCGATTGACGCAGCCGCTACCTCACCCAGACTGTGGCCGACAACCGCATCCGGGACGAGGCCATGAGCATGCCATCGCTGCGCCTGCACGAGCTCAAGCGCCACGACACAGGGCTGGACTCTCTCCGGTTCAGAGGCCCACGCGTCCCCGTCGCGCCCCCAGCTGTCGATGAGTGACCAGCCAGCCGTGCGCCGTGACTCCTCATCCAGTCTCTCGATGAGGTCAATCACCTCGTTCGGCAGCTTCAACGATCCCTCCACAAGCCGACGTCCCATGGCCGGCCACTGCCCGCCCTGTCCGTCGACAACGAGAACGACCTGCGACGCCAGCGCGGTCAGCGGTCGCCGAGAGCGTTCGCGCAGCCGGTCAGCGGCTTCGTCGGTTGAGGAGGCACGAACGACAAGGCGATTCTCCTGCCTGCGACGCCCGTTCAACTCGCCCGCGACGTCCCGCAGACTCGGGCCGCCTGTTTCCAGGACGTCGGCGACGTCCTGCGCATACTGCTTGAGACGCTCACCATCAGCGGCGGACAGCACGAGTACTTCCTGGTCTCGGCCGCCACCAGACGTCTGAGTGACTGCCTCATCTGCTGGGTCCGCCACGAGAACGTGGGCGTTCGAGCCGCCGAATGAGAAGGCGCTCACCGCGGCCACACGGCGTCGGTCGCGGGGCCAGTAAGTTGAGGCGGAGACCAACCTCAAACCGTTGTCCTCGAACGCGATCGCAGGGTTGGCTTTCCCCGCACCGATGCTCGCCGGAATCGTGTCATGGCGGAGCGCCATGAGGACCTTCAGGACGCCCAGGAGCCCCGCGGCAGCCTCAGCGTGTCCAACGTTGCTCTTGACCGACCCCATCAGGCAGGGACGCTCGGGATCTCGGCCTGCGCCGTAGACGCGTGACGTCGACTCGGCTTCGATCGGGTCACCGAGAGGCGTTCCGGTACCGTGGGCCTCGACGTAGGAAACGTCCAGGGCATCAACGCCTGCCGCACGGCAGGCCGCTCGCATCACCTGCACCTGCGCGCTCAACTGCGGCGCCGTCAGGCCGTTGCTGTGCCCGTCTGAGTTGAGCGCGCTTCCCAGGATCACGCCGAGTGCTCGACCCGCCGGGACGTCCGCGACACGCCTGAGAATCAGCACCACGCCGGCCTCTCCCCTGCCATATCCGTCGGCGTCGGCGCTAAAGCTCTTACAGCGCCCGTCCCCGGAGAGGAAGCCTCCGGCCTGGAGAGACGGGAAGACCTCTGGGCTGAGCGCCAGACTGACCCCGCCAACTATCGCCGTGTCGCACTCGCCGAGGCGAAGGGCCTGGACAGCTAGGTGAAGCGCCGTCATTGACGATGAGCATCCGGTGTCAACCGATAGGGTGGGGCCCGTGAGGCCGAAGGCGTACGCGATCCTCCCTGAGGCGACTGACAATGCCGATCCGGTCGGCACGAACGGATCCTCCGCTCCTCCTCCGTAAAGGTTGAGTCCGTGATCGAAATTGGAGATGCCGATGAAAACGCCGGTCATCGCGCCTGTTATATCATCGCTTCCGCACATACCCGCGTTCTCGAACGCCTCATGGGTCAGTTCGAGGAGGAGACGCTGCTGCGGATCCATGGTCTCGGCCTCGCGTTGCGAGACGTGGAACCAGGACGGGTCGAAGACGAAGGGGTCCTCGAAGAATGAGCCCCACTGCCGCGAAGAGCCAATCCCTGCACGCATGCCGAGATCGGTCTGCGCCGCTGAGCACCGGCCGTTGGCCAGCATGTCCCAGAATTCGGAGCACCCGGAGGCACCGGGAACTCGAACAGAGCAGCCAACGATTGCGACCTCCTCGGAGGTTGTTTGCCAGCCCGCGGATCCGTCGATCACCATCCGGGTGGGGTCCTCACCGGCTCGGAGGATACCCTCGGCGAGCTCGCCCACTGTCCGATACTCCCAGAAGGACACATACGGAACGTCGTGACCAAGACGCTCACTGAGCTGGGCTGCCAACTCGACGATACGACGAGACCCCAGAGCAAGGTCGACCAACGGGGAGGAGGCGGTCAGGGAGGCCTCGGCAGGCGACTGCGAGATTATCCAGCGGATCAGCTGCTCGGCACTCGGACGTGAGTCGTTCGCCTCCGCCGTCTCCAGGGCTTTGACTGAATCGGCAGTCATCGGCCGTTCTCCCGAACTAGTCGGCCCTCGCGGTACGCCGTTCTGGTTGCCTGACGCTGCACCTTACCGCTGGTCGTTAGCGGCAGCCTTCCCGCACCGACGAAGACGACGTCACGGACGGGTACCTGGTGGTTCCTCAGGACCGTCTCCCGGATGTCGGACTCAAGGGATTCAGGCACTTCCCGCCCCGCACGGGTCTCCGAGACGATCACCACCTCCTCCGGGGTGCCAGCACCGTCGAACTCGGCGAAGGCGACGATTCTTCCCGGCCTCAGTACGTCGCTGCACCGGGTGACCGTCCGCTCGATATCGGACGGGTAGTGGTTGACACCGTCGATGATGATCAGGTCCTTAAGACGACCCGTGACGACGACCTCACCACCGATGAGAGCGCCGAGATCCCCAGTGCGTAGCCATGGTCCTCGGGGGTCGTCACCGGAATCGCTCAACTCGCCAGTGAAGGTGTCGTCGTCTCGCCCGGCGTCATTCCAGTAGTGATTGGGTGCCTGCGGGTCGTAGCACCAGATCTCACCGACCCCGCCCTCCGGGACGACGGACCTGTGCGCGGGATCCACGATCCGGAGAATCAACCCCTCGACCGGCCTGCCGCAGCCCACGAGCATCAGTCCGCCCGACCCCTCAGCCACGGACACGACCGCGTCGCGCCCAAGTGCGGCGGCATCGACATAGTGGACCCGCACGCCCCGGTCGCCGGACACGAGTACAACGTTCTCTGCCAAGCCGTATGACGGCATGAGCGCGTCCGCGCGCCAGCCCAACGGGGCAAGTGCCGACTCAATAGCCTTCATCGCCTCCGCATTGATCGGCTCGGAACCCACGACGACTCCGTGCACTTTCGAGAAGTCAAGTCCTTGGATGTCCTCCTTCCGGGAGCGGCGCAGGCATAGATCGAAAGCGAAGTTCGGTGCGGCTGAGTATGCGTGCGGGAACTGCGACAGCGCTCGCAACCAAATGACCGGTACCTGCAGAAACAACAGGGGGTCCATGAAGACTGCACTGCAGCCGACGTAGACTGGAACGAGAAGCCCGTTGAGCAGCCCCATGTCGTGGAAGAATGGCAACCAGGACACCGCCGTGCAGCGCTCATGCGGCCCGAAGCGCTCACGGATCTGCTCGAGGTTCCTCTCCAGGGCGCCGTGAGTGACAACGACACCTGCAGGAACAGAGGTTGAACCGGACGTGTACTGAAGATATGCGATCTCGTCTGGCCCCACAGCCTCGGCAGGAGTCGGCAGAGTCACCGCGTCCTGTGCCTCATCCACCGCCAGCACGGCGACGCCGGGCACCGGGGTGCACAAATCCTGGACGTCCTTGAGGTGATCCGAGGTGGTCAGCACGATCGCGGGCTCGCAGTCCGCTACCACCCCATGGAGTCTCTCCCTATGGTCGGGAGTATCTGTCGTCGACAACGGCACCGCCACGAGCCCCGCGCGCAAGCACGCAAAGAATGCGATCGGATACTCCAGTGACTGGGGCAGCGCGAGAACCGCCCGATCCTGACGCTTGCACACGGTCACAAGTCTGCGCGCCAGAGCAGCAACGCGCAGATCAAGCGCCTCCCAGGTGAGCGCGTCGAACGATGCTTGCCCATCTGCGCCCACGCGCATCTGAGTGTAGGCGGCAGCGTCCGGCTTCACGCGTCGCCAAGATCGTAAACGATCATACAATGACAGGAAGCTGTCGTCCATCATGACTTACGTATATCACAGACAAGCACTGCCTGTAAACCGGCTCTTCGTACTTGAAGGCACGGTTAGGCAGAGCCTATCATTGGACCTTTCTCATTAGAAATATCCTAGCCTCGATTTTTCATGGGGAGGTCGGGTGGGGTTGGTAGGCGTCGTCACCGGTGTTGCAGGTTCGATTATGAATCATCCTGGGTTTTGTGGGAGGTTGGTTATGCCGTGGCGGGCGGGCCAGGGTCTCGGCAAAGTCGGCGGCTGGTGGTCTGATGTCCGGGGTTGTCGGCGTGTTGGCGCGGGTGCGGCGCGGCCCCG
>ERZ773022.689-NODE-689-length-25835-cov-6.874515_pt1 | contig 25835 bp, 20 predicted proteins | sample MGYA00580839_ERZ773022 | MGnify/ENA primary metagenome ERZ773022 (study PRJEB29015, sample SAMEA2738020) | human oral metagenome | biome: human oral; feature: human-associated habitat; material: dental | place: China | collected 2044 ... | reverse complement strand
CACATCCGCATATGGCTTGTCATGGAAACCTAGCTAGATTATAGCACATCATTCTTGTAGTCCTATTTGCCATCACCATCGCTCGCTGTAGGCAATTTATTTACTATTGTAAATAGATCGCACATACCCTCTTAACCTATTTTGTCAATAGTACCTCCTGAGACCGGGCGACATCTCAAAAGGCAGACTGCTCTGATCGTCGAAGAGCCTCGGATAACCATACACACCACGTGTATAGCCGGGAGTGCCAATCTATACACTGAGTGACTATGGCTATTGCTATGGCTATGCACTCGGTGTATACTCGCATTATGAACGCACAATATGTTCTACTTAGCTTCCTCGCCGATGAGTCAAACTACGGCTACGAGCTAAAGAAAAAATATGACAGCTACTTTGGCAAAGATAAGCCCATATTGCCCGGGCAAATCTATTCGTCATTAGCTAGATTAAAAAGAGATAATAAGATAAAGGAGGTATCTGACACTAGTAATTCCGGTTCTAGCGGACCCGACAGAATTCGCTACGAGATAACTGACCTGGGCAAAGAGCAACTAAAGAGGTGGCTAGCCTCACCGGAAGAGCCGGCTCCCCAGCTTCAGGCGACTATGTATGTCAAGACGGTTCTCGCTATATTAATGGACGGCGATGCCGCTCCATACCTGGACAACCAACGTCGTGCCCACATTCAGAAGATGCGATCGCTGACCGACGAACGGCGCAATAGCAACCTGTCCGACATGCTTCTGATAGATCATGCTCTCTACCACCTGGAGGCAGACTTGCGCTGGATTGAGCTAACTATCTCACGTCTAACGAAATTAAAGGAGGAACTATCACATGGACGATCCGATCATTAGTGCCAAGAATATAAAGAAGTCGTTTGGACAGACACACGCCTTGCGTGGCATCAGCCTAGATATTCAGCCCGGCGAAATACTCGCTATCATGGGTCCGAGCGGCTCAGGCAAATCAACTTTACTGCATAGCCTAGCCGCCATCACCAAGATAGATAGTGGCGAAGTCTATTTCGACGGCAAGCGTATCGACAAGCTGAGTGACGACAAGAGAAGCAAGCTACGCCGCACTAACTTTGGCTTCATCTTTCAGTTTGGTCAGCTCGTACCGGAGCTAACCTCACTCGACAACATCGCCCTACCACTACTGCTTAACGGCGTCAAACGCAGAGAGGCTTATGAGCAGGCTCAGAAATGGCTCAACCGAGTCGAGCTGGGTAGCAAAAGCAATAATATGCTCGGCGAACTCTCGGGTGGACAAATGCAACGCATCGCCGTAGCTAGAGCTATGGTGATTAGCCCCAAGGTACTCTTCGCCGATGAGCCAACCGGCTCGCTTGACTCACTCAATTCAGAGAAGGTCATGGAGCTATTCATCAGTACCGCTCGCTCACACGGCACCACGGTAATAATGGTCACTCACGAACCGACTATTGCCGCCTATGCCGATAGAGAAGTGACTGTTCGTGATGGACAAATCTCCGGCGCCCTACCGGGTGACGCTCACTCCACCAGCCACATTCAGATCGGAGACAGGAAATGAGTATCAGCTGGACCTTACTCAAGAAATCAGGGCGACAGTCCTTTGCCCGACTCGGACTAACCGCCGTCGCCATTGCCATCGGCGTGATGCTGATCAGCTATTTCACCGCAGGAGTCAATGGACTCCTCGGTCTTGGTCACCGCACCAACCATCTATCAAGGCTAGTGGGAGTGAAACAAGAGCCGATACCCGGCGTCAAACCGGCCAGAATCAACCGCCCCTACCGAGGTAATATCACCGACTGGCACGGTCGATCAATAGACCAGCTCAAGATATACAGTACTGCCGAGACATTCAAGTTCCCCGAGCTAAAAGTGATGCAACCGGGAGAATACTACCTATCTCCAGCTCTTAAAAAGGTCATCGATGAACACCCGACTGACGATATCTTGGCTCGTTTTGGGCGATTTAATAAATATCTCGGCACCGTACCTGAGAAATACCTGACCACACCTGACTCCCTATTGATAATTAGCGGAGTCGATGCCAAAGAAGTCAAAGAGCACGAGGAGCACTATGGCAAGATATATCGCAGTGGATTTGATGACAATGGCACATCCTACGACGCCGCCTCAATCGTCGTCCTTAGCGTCGGCGGAGCGATCTTGCTCTTCCCCATCATCGTCTTCGTCTCGGTAGCCACTCAACTAGGCGCTACTCAGCGAGAAAAGCGATACGCCGCCCTGCGTCTGATCGGCGCTACTAAGCGACAAGTTAATCGTGTCCTAATCCTGGAGTCACTATTAGCTTCGACTGTCGGTATTGCGATCGGATTCATCGGCTTCTGGTCGCTCCAAGCGCCGCTGCTCAACTTCCGTATCGATGGCGAACGAATGTGGCCGAGCGACATGCAGCCAAGCGTCTTACAACACCTCGTTATCATCGCTCTGACCTTAGGCTTGACTGCTTTCATCAATTGGCGACGAATGCGTCGAGCTCAGATCTCACCCTTGGGCGTATCGCACACCCTGGAGAAGGTTAAGAAGTTGCGTATTTGGCGAGTGATTATCCTGGCAATCGGTCTTGGCCTATTCGCCTGGCTATCGACCAAAGATGGCCGACAGTGGATCAGAAAGGATAGTTCCGGCGCAGCATCTTCGCTAGTCTTCGTCGGAGCTTTCTTAACGATCATGCTTGGCTTAGTCCTATCCGGTAGCTGGCTAACCAATAAGATCGCTCTGCTCTGCGTCCGCTTGTCAGACAACGCTTCCGTCCTGATCGCCGGTAAGCGCACAGCGGTACACTCCAGAGCTATCTTTCGTAGCGTCTGTGGCGTAGTCCTAGCCCTCTTCGCCGGAAGCTTTTACCTGACTTCCGTCAGCGGAATGGAGAGGCTGAGCTTCCAGACTATCAAGGACAATGGCTACTCTCAACTGAGAGACAACACCGTGATAATCACTAGCGGAGCCCTGCCCGACCAATTCGCCGGGCGACTCGCCAAGCTACCTTACATATCATCTGTCGCCACCTTCTACTCACTCGAGGATGAGGCGGGTACCGATGCTGTTCGTTGCCGAGACCTGGCAAAGTATACCGACAAGACATGTCCGGCAGGCACCAAGCCCGACCAATTCGCCTTGATCAACTTCATGAAGCCGGTGGTCAAGCAAGTACCCCTGACAAAGAGTGTCGACACCACTAAGACTAAACAATACCTAGCCACCATTACTGCACAGGATCATATCGAGGAGTTGCGTACTTTCGTAGTGATCAATACCGGTACCGACGGTGATGATACCAGCTACATCACTAGTGGACACATATCCAAACAGCCCCACATCAACCCGACCATTAAGTCGCTAGCCGGCCTCGCTTACGCCGGCATCGGTGTAACATTGTTCGTCGCCATTGCCAGCCTGATCGTCTCGACCATCGGCGGATTGATCGAGCGACGACGCTCGCTATACACCTTGCGCCTGAGCGGTATGAGGTTAGTCCAGCTGAAGCGTCTGATCATGATCGAATCGGTCACCCCGCTTCTGCTGACCTCGATCGTCTCCTGCATCATCGGCGTCTGGACGGGCTCAGTCTTCATCGGGATATACTCGACCACACTTCACCCCACCTTAACCCCGACCTATTTCGGTATCGTTGGCGGAGGTCTACTAGTCGCCATCGTCGGCATCTATCTACTCCTGCCCATGGTGGATCAACTTACCCGAGCTGACGCTAACCAGACAGAGTAGGTGAGACGACACGGTCGTGCTATGGACTGGCGGCTTAGTGCCAGCCCATAGCGATCATGTATAATAACTCTATGAAGATAACTAGCCCAGCCTTTGATAACGACACCAAAATACCGGTAGAATACTCTCACCTGAGGGGTAATATTCGCCCGCCCTTGGCGATATCCGATGTCCCTCCCGCAACCAAGAGTCTGGTCATCATCTGTCACGACCCGGATGCGCCACTTCTCGGTGGCTTTTACCACTGGACGGCCTGGAATATCCCACCCGACACTACCCAGATAAATAGCGACACCTTACCGGATCAAGTAGTCGAAGGCGTCACCAGTTGGGGCGAGCCCGGCTGGAATGGACCACAGCCACCCTTCGGCACTCATCGTTACCAATTTCATCTCTACGCTTTGACCGACCGACTGGACTTACCCACCGATACAACACCGAGGGGACTAAAGAAGGCGATCAAAGATATCACTCTCGACCACGCCGTCTTGACCGGACTATTCGCCGCCGCTGACAAGAAAGGCTGATGATGCCGCCATGACTCCGCTTTGTCACACCTAGCTACATCAGTTTTCCAGCTTAGTGATGACAGATTCCAGGCTGCTTACCGGAGCCAGATACGGAGCACCAATCTCATCGAAGTGCCGACGAGCAGATGTAATCTTACCTTGCTCACTGTCACTTAGATGATTATCTCGCAGATCATCCGAGCCCTTAGTCTCAGCTACGAAGTAGACCACCTTATCGCCGCCGAAGGCAACCGCCCAGTCCGGATTGTATTGACCGACCGGCGTGTCAATCTTAAACCAGCCCGGCAGCTTGACGTAGAACTTCACGTCAGCATTTTCCTCGAGCGACTTCATAAAGTTGTACTCAATCTCTGAGTCAACCGCCACATAGTCATAGATTGTTTTGTCCACATCAGCCACAGCCACCGCTCCACTCTTCATGATAGTGTCATACAGGTATGTCTCCAGCTCGTAATTCTCAAATAGCATCATATCGTAGGATTGTCCCGTCCTATGGTATTTGACGCCGTCTACCGCCAGCCGTCGCTTAGCTCGGTTGATCGTCCGGCTAGTCTCGTCGATAACTTGCTGCGGATTGACCATCAATTGGTCGAACATCTGCGCCCGATCAAGTATGTCGAAGATCACCCGGCGAGTCATCTGCGTCCGGCGCTGAATTGCCGATAGCGGATTTGGCACTCTTGGCTTCACCTGACGCACCGCATAGGTACTAAACCCAACCTCACGCACCATAAAGCCATCGTTGCCGTCCATGGCGTCGATACGAGTCTTGGTCTCGGCAATATGCGGTCGGCTAATGGTGACTTGCGTCAGTTCATTTACTGCCTCTGCGACCAGCTTGTTCAGATCAATCGCCACTCGATAAGTTGTTTTATGCTTAATCTTATCCCACAACTCCTTGAAAGTGGGGTCAAGCGCCCGTGATTTCTGAAACCTGACAACTCGTCGATTGTCACGATTCTTGATTCGTCCGCCGAAGTGGATACCGGTCTCTTCCTCAATTTCCGTCTGAAGCTTACGGCTAAACTCTGCGTAACTCTCATTAGCCACTACCGTTAGTACGTTGATGCTATCATCATACACTCGTTGTCCATCAATATCAACCGGCAGGCGCAACCCTCGCCCGATCTCTTGGCGCTTTTTCATCTGACTCGACGTCTCGTTAAGCGTGCAAATCTGAAACACATTAGGATTATCCCAGCCCTCACGCAGTGCCGAGTGACTAAAGATAAATCGTAACGGCTCGCCGGTATCCAGCAGCCTCTCCTTGTCCTTCATGATTAGGTTATACGCCGTATCATCATCCTTAGTGCGACCACCCTCACCCTTAGTGTCACGAGAGTCTTTCCACTGACCACTCTTGTCCGCCGCAAAGTAGCCATCGTGCACCTCACTCGCCGACAAACCGTCCATCACGCCGGCATATTTTGGTTTAGACGCCACCTTGGCGTACGCCTCCTCAAACCACTTGGCGAATTTACCTTTCTGGGCGCCATTCGCCGTATACTCACGATAATTTGCCACTTTATCAATGAAAAATAGGCTCAGCACTTTGACGCTACTACCCAGTCGGCGCTGTTTATCAAAGTGATCGTCAATCGTCAGTTCAATCTGTTGCTTGATGATGTCATCATGCAGACTTTCATCACGCTGACCAACGTAAACTACTTTACCATTACTAAACTCGACACAATCATCGCCGTGATTGATCGACTCGACATAGTAGCCGGCATAGACTGAACGCCCTGTCTTCGCCTCCAGGTCATCACCAGGAAAGACCTTGATGATCTTGCGCTGCAAGCCATACTCATCACTCGCATCCACCTCTATCTTGGCGAATGAGCGAGTCTTCGACTGACGCTCCAACGACAATACACTGATATACGCATCATTATAATTATCCTCACTCTGGACACTATGCACCTCAATCTTCTTGACCAAACCTTTATCATAGGCATCGACCGGAGTCAGCCGATAAAGCAAATTGTATAAGTGCTTGTGCGTGGCACTATAGCGCAACGTGCACAGCGGATTAAGACTGGCAATAGCATTCCGCCGTATGTCCGTCTCCATATTCTGCGGCTCATCGAGAATAACTACCGGGTGAGTAGCCTTGATGAAATCGAGCGGCCGACCATAGTCGCTCTGCCGATTCATCACATTCTGCGCCTTAGCGAAGCTATCAATGGTAATCACCATGATCTGCAGCGTATCGTTCGTGGCAAACTCACGAGCCTGACCGGTTTTCTTGCTGTCCCATACGTAGTAATCCATCTCCGGCTTACTATAAAGATCGGCGAAGTGCTCCCTGGTGATTGCCAAATTCTTCAGCACACCTTCACGAATCGCCACGCTCGGCACCACGATGATAAACTTCTTCCAGCCATAGCACTGATGCAGCTCATGAATTGTCCGCAAGTACACATAAGTTTTACCCGTGCCGGTCTCCATCTCGATGGAGAAGTTCATGCCGTGCTTCAGAGATTTTTTACTAATTTCTAGCGGGAAAGTCATCGGAATGCCAAAGCCACCTTCTTTGGTTTCACTTTTCTCGATACCATTTTTCTCTTGAATTTTATGCGTATTCTCAATTATCTGCGCCACATCTAGTGTCGGGCTATTTCCCTTGGCGATTGTTGCCTCCAGACTTAACTGTCCACCCTGATCCATATGACGAGTCGCATCGTCACTATCTGCTGGCTGCCCAGCAAATACATTCACCACCGCATTGATGGCGTCGAGTTGGTACTGCTGATTAGGGTCAAATTTTAGTTTCATTAAAGCATCGTCCTTTTAATTAACAAATCTCATATTAATATAGTCTTATGATGCATTTTTAATCCTATTATCTTTCAAGCCATCTTCTGTGATAATTCGCCTTCTCTCGTCTAAGTCTATAACTTTTTTGGTTTTATCCATCGGCTCTGCGACTAATTTATTATAAACATGCTTAAGTACGTCTTCTACACAATAACCAAACTCCCCAATTTCATCTATCATTTCATTGGTATCATTCAACAGCCATTCATATTGCTGTATTGATGTATGCTCAATATCCAAAGTAGTCCATCTATTTATTATTTTTTGTATTCTATTACTTAAATCGTGATAAACTAACCAGAGGGAGTTATATATTTTTGAGTTGTCTCCAAAATCAGCTCCGCTCATATCCAAAATCCTAGCAAGCTCTAAAATACTATACTGAAGTTTATACGCCTCATCTACTATCTTCTGTGTCGGTTCAAGCCAACCGTCAAATAATTTTATTTTTTCTTCTATGGTCGGCTCCTTATAGCCTGCTTGTCCATGCCATTTGTTCAGGATATCTGCAATTACTCTTACATGTTTTCTTATAGCACTAATAAATGATGAGTTTTTTGATGATATCTCATTAATAGAACGAAGGACCTTTTCGTATATTGTATAGTTAGTCGACATCACAGTAGATAGTTTTACTTGCTCTATAGTATCTTTACGCGCTTTATCCCAACCCCTTACGGTTAAAATTAATGCAATAAACGCACACACTGAAGTTACGATTTGACAAAAATCTGCTACATCTTTCACTGTACCATCTCCACAAAATCCGGAAATCCCGGATTTTCTATGTAGCTATTCTGAATCTCCAAACGATTGGCTACTATGTCAGTTGTCTGGTTTTTCGGGACAACTGGAATCACATTAAGCTTACCCCTACTAGACAATAGTTGTCTATCGTTAGCGATATTGTATAACAGAGAATTAGACGTTACCAGATCCTGGTTCATTTTGATATTCCTCTCTTATACGTTCTCTTAAAAACTTAATGGATTCCTGCAAATTATCCATTATAAATTGGTCTGTACAATATTCATTTTCTTTATTTTCTTTGTGATGAAATGAGTTGCGCAAGATAGAATGTATGCTAAGTTTCTCGGTACGTCCGTTATCCCTTTTCCAGTCACGCTTTTCGTCATCGCTGATTCCAAGCTCTCTGTCCAATCTACTTGGGCTGGATATATTCTTTAGATATGATAGCTGTCCGTACAATTCATTATGATACTCAAGAGTAGGATAGTTAAAAGCAAGATAATTTATTTCAGCGGGCGTAGCCCTAGGCAGAAGCGCTTCTTCAATATCTACGTTTACGACGCTACCATCTGCACCCTTCTTTAGCAGATGCTTCTTAGTGTTGCCACCAGCATCAGCGAGAAAAAGCTCGTGCACGAAAATTGGTGAATGAGATGTTATAAATACCTGGACATACTTCGACAGCTCCATTATTTCTTGCACGAGTATCTGCTGCAAAGAAGGATGCAAGTGCATTTCTGCTTCGTCAATCATAACAATTAAATCATGCTTCTTCGTTTTAGCTACTTCTTTCTTAACTAAAAGCGCCAATAATAATTGGTACCCTTTCCCTATTCTATCTATAGAAACATAATTGTTCTCATCAATTTTCTGCGCCAGGAAGGACCTTGAAAAAAGCTCGCTGTTATCAACGTGCCTTAATTCTACCTTTAGATTTGTCAGCTCATTAAATCTTTTTACAGAACTACTTAGTACCGTACTTCTATTAACTTTAACTAACTCGCTATTTATTGCGCCATTGATATCCAACTTATTATCTACATCTTTAATATAGTGGTAGTTCAAGTGTTCCAGAGTACGGTCAAACTCAGTTTTATTAGACACCCCCGAAACTATAGCACCAACCCGAAAGTCCACATCTATTATCTGGTATTCTTGATTATATCGTGCTTCCCCATAAGTGCCTTTTAGATCGGCACGCAAATCAGGTTTACCTTCTGCAATTTCATCAGATAACAGTAGACTCTGTGTAACAACCATTCCGTCAAGCGAACCACCCGATCTTTCTCGTAAATATCCTTTGAAACACAAGCCATTTGCTTGAAAATTGCCACCATATAACTTTTTTGCCGTAAAGTCAGTATCGGCTTTAGCGGTAATAGTGGCTCTTGAGTCTGCTTTATGCATGTCGTGAAACGAAAAACTATCAACCTTATAGCCTCCTAGGGTAAGTGCTATAGCATCAAGAATTGACGTCTTACCGCATCCATTTTCTCCTAAAATAACATTCAGCCCGCTACCCGAATTAGTATTATCTGGTACAGCGATATTTTTAAGACCAAAGTCGTCAAAACCTCGATAATTATTTATCTCTAGTTCACGAATAAACATCACACCACCTCCACCTCTACACCTTGCCGTTCGGCTTGCAGGAGTAGGTTTGCTTTTAGATTTATGTCGCCGCCGAAGGCTCGGTCGAGGAGGATGACGGATGAAGGTTTGGTGGCGAGGATGGTCGCAAATAATTCCTCCGTCATGGAGTGCACTAGGCAAATGGCGAGCTTTTCGGACGGGATAAAGCAGAAGTTATCGTGTTGCTCAATCTTCGCCAATGGTGAGACGCCACGCTTGAGCAAGAGTTCGGTTAGTAGGTCGTCATCAGTTGCACCCTCCTCTAGCGGGTCAAGGTTGGCGAGCGCCTGCTGGCGAATCTCCTCTGGGTCAGAAACTAACTCGTTCCACTGCTTGAAATTACTATCATCCACCCGATACGCCCGAAAGCCAAGGTCAAGCGGGACGTCACGAGAGGCGAGCTTGTCCGCCTGATCTGCACGGATTTTGGCGCCCGCTCGGCGGATACGCTCACGAGCAATGTCTGCGATAGTGCGGTAGCCAGCTTTATACGCCTCCGACTTCTCGTCAGTTCGCTCGCCCAACTGCACGCAAATCCAGCGACGATTGCCGCCATCTTCGGCGTTAAGTTCGGAGATAGCGTGGGCGGTCGTACCAGAGCCAGCGAAGAAGTCAAGAATTATGTCGTTATTTTTAGCGTTTCCTATCGTTAATAATCTCTTTATCAACCGCACCGGTTTTGGTCCGTCAAAATACCCTTTACCATCAAACAGCTCGACCACCTGCTTTGCACCTTCTTGGCTGTGACCGACCTCTTTATGAAATAGTAGAGACGTTGGTGTCATACCCTCATTTCGAAGTTCGCTCAAAAAACGCTTGATACGCGGAACGCCATCGCCATTTGGACCAAACCAAATTCGATTGTCATGGAGTCTCTCCAAAAATACTTTTTTGGAGAGCCTCCAGCATCGCGATGCTGGAGGCTCAATTACGCGCCCGCTGGGCGTCGTAATCGGATAGTCATTTGCTATGCTATACGTTTTTACTGAAATATCACTAGACATCCATGGACCCCTAGGATCGTTATCTGGATTAGAATACCGAGCGTTTGCTTCTTCTGTTCTATCAAGCCGACCGATACTAAATTCATTTATGCTGCGTGCATACATCAAAACATAATCATGACTGTTAGAAATAAATTTTGCGTCATTTTTTGGAGAAAAAGCCCGCTCCCAAATTAGCTGCGCTACAAAATTCTCCTCCCCAAAAATCTCATTCATCATCAGACGAAGATTGTGGACTTCGTTGTCGTCGATAGAGACGAAGATGACGCCGTCTTGGCGGAGCAGGTTGCGCGCCAGGAAGAGGCGTGGATACATCATATTCAACCAGTTGCTGTGCTTGTGTCCGCCAGTATTGGTGCGCAGCCCGTCATCCCGCACAACGTTGCCCTCATCATCGGTGATGCCCGCTTCCGCCTCGTAGCTACGACGTGTCTGCTTGAAGTCGTCATTGTAGATGAAATCATTGCCGGTATTGTAGGGCGGATCAATATAGATCATCTTGACCTTGCCGTAATACGCCTTGTGCAAAATCTTCAGTGCTGCCAGATTGTCGCCCTCGATAAACATATTGCCCGTCGTATCCCAATCAACGGAATTCGCCCGGTCGGGGTGGAGCGTCTGGATGGTCTTCTCCTGGATGGTAGCGAAGACATCGCTCTTGCCCTTCCAGCTGAGCCCATAGCGCTCGCCCAAATCAACCGCCTCGCCTAATGTCGCCTGAAGCTTCTGCCAGTCGATCTTGCCTTCGGTGACTACCTCAGGGAAGAGCTGCGCCAGCTTGTCAATCTGCCGCTGACGTATATCGTCGTTATAGCCGCTCATCATCGCTTTCTTTAATCTGATTCATACCCTAGATTATAACAGTTTGGTGAGATTATATGGTCGGCGAATTAGTCCATTTTATAGTCGCCGCCGATCATCCAGGTACCACCCCTGCGGAAGGCCGGTATGGTCTGACGAGCAGCTTTATTAGCGGCGACATTGCCGGCAATACCATTCCACCTCGCCCATTCAGCCAGCTTGATGATCTTCGGCGACGACAATAGCGCTATGCGCTTATGTAGAGATTCCATCAGGAGCAGGGCAAACAGCTCGACAAACCCGTCATATTGATTAGTTCTCACATATTCATCAAATAGTGGATAGTAGTCGGTATGCTTACTCTTATTCTGAATGATGATTGGTGGATAACCTGCTTGCGCCAGCTGGTGGTTGATAAGGACACGACCCATTCGCCCATTACCATCAGAGAAAGGATGAATTGTCTCAAACTCTGCGTGAAAATGAGTATATATGTGCATCTTTTCACGATAAGTTAGCTGCAGAGACCTATCCAGTGCACTAATCATCGGCCTCATGTCGCCTCGTCAGTCGTTAGCTCATAATTTCGGTTACCCCCTCTCGCCGAAAAGGCTAACGAAGTGAATCAGGACTCTTATCTGCGATTTCAAACATCTTGTTTCTTGACGTCACACCACGCACCAGCTTGACTCGAGATGACGTCACGCCATAATACTTCGCCACCAGCTTGACCGCCGCCAAATTAGCCCGCCCTTCAATGGCCGGCGCCTTGGTGTAAATCGTCAGCGAGCCATCATCATTCGCTATCACCTCTTCACGGTGACGAGAATTAGGCTTGATCTTAGCGGAGATTTTCATTTCATAATCTTCCTATCGACTCATGAAGCACGTGCAACATGATCAATCTATGATATTTGCTCCACCAGTGTCATAAGTAGCACGTTCACGACCCCATTCGCCACCATAACGCTTAGCTTGCTCAAGTACCATATCGGTCGCTAAAGCCTGTTGATCAGAGGGATAACCATATTTCATCAAGATCTTTTTAATATTTATCCTCAACTTCGCTTGAACATTCTTGCGCTCCGTCCAATCAATCGTCGCATCACGGCGCACTTGCCGTAGTAATGCTTTAGCGACATTACGCAATTGTGCGTCCCCAAGCACCTCACGAGCGTCACTATTCTCGACAAGTGCATCGTAGAAAACAGCTTCATCTTCGTTTAAACCACGAACACACCCCTCTTCGACAGTCCGACGGACTTGACGACCGATACTAATCAGCTCTTCAATCATCTGCGCCGCTTCGATGGTACCGCTTCTATAGCGCATCAGTGCTTGATGAAGAAGTTCAGAGAACTTAGCTTCCTTAACGTAATTTTGTGAGAACTGCGACTTTATTTCACCAACTAGCAACATTTGCAGAGCCTCAACTGCTAAATTCTTGTGTTCCATACTGCAAACCTCTGCAAAGAACTCGTCGCTCAAGATCGACAACTTTGGTTTCTTAAGTCCTGCCGCCTCAAATATATCCACTACACCAATCGGTGAAATTGCTTTATCAACAATCTGCTTGAGCGCCGTATGATATTCGACATCAGACATCGCTAACGAACCGGACACCTTTTCCAATCGGGCCTTCACCGCCTGAAATAGCGCCACTTCCTCACGAATCTTTAATGCTTCAGGTCTAGGCACAACGAGTGCGAAGGCTTTGTTAAGCTCTGTCATCCGTTGTCTTAATCGTCTTTCACCATCTCTCAGGCTTAAGATATACTCCTCAGCATCCAGGATGATTTGTAATTTCCCGTCAGTAGACGCCGTAAAACATCGCTTGTAATCAAAGTTGCCGAATAAGTCACATACTGCCTCATATTTCACCCGCATCTGAGCCACGGCCTCAGATATATCAAGCTGTGGAGCACCTCGTCCGCCACTCTGAGTATAGTTAGACAGAGCATCTCGGAGCGCCCTTGCTACACCCAAGTAATCAACAACCAGACCACCAATTTTACCCGGTGAGACCCGGTTGACCCGTGCGATTGCCTGCATTAAGTTATGACCTTTTAGCGGTTTATCCAGATACATAGTGTGCATGCTTGGAACATCAAATCCAGTCAGCCACATATCACAAACAATCACCAACTTCAACGAGTCCTCGGGGTCTTTAATGCGCTTCTCGATCACTTTTAGTCTTCGCTTGCTACGAATATGTGGTCGCAGACGCTCGGAGTCACTCGCACTGCCAGTGATAACCACCTTGACCACACCCAGCATATCGTCATCGCTATGCCAGTCTGGTCGATGCGCCACAACTCTCTGATACAAATCGGCCGCTATACCACGACTCATTGTTACGATCATACCTTTACCGCTCAGTACACCTTGTCGCTTTTCAAAATGCTGAATTATATCAAGGGCAATCACATCCAATCTCTTACTATTGCCGACGATAGCCTCTTTTTGCGCATACTCAGCTTTCAAAGCACCTTGGCGGCTTAGCTCTTCACCCTCTAATAAATCATCGACTTCCTTATCAAGCCATTGTCGTACGGTTTCATCCATATCCAAGTTTACTAGTCGGCTCTCATAATATATTGGTACTGTCACGCCATCTCTGACCGCCCGTTCAACATCGTAAATATCGATGTAGTCACCAAACATCGCCGGCGTTGATTTGTCGTCCGTTTCAATTGGTGTACCTGTAAAGCCAATATAGCTCGCACCCGGCAAGGCATCACGCATATATTTGGCATAGCCATATACCAGCTGAGCGTCGCTAGCTCGAACATGCGCTTTCAAACCGTATTGACTACGGTGCGCCTCATCTGCTATCACGATGACGTTACGCCGATCAGTCAGAACCGGCAGACTATCCTCATCACCCTCCGGTGAAAACTTCTGAATGGTTGTAAAGATAATCCCACCCGCCTCTCGCTTCAAGAGCTCTCTCAGCTCACTCCGTGAATCAGCCTGCCTCGGCTCCTCACCCAGCAGCTCGGAACAAGCACTAAACGTACTAAATAGTTGACCATCTAGATCATTGCGATCAGTTACGACCACCACGGTCGGATTATGTAGCTCATTTGATTTCATCAGTCTACCGGCATAGAACACCATACTCAGACTCTTACCTGACCCTTGCGTATGCCAGACTACCCCAGCTCGCTGATCGCCACTTTTATTACTAGCCACCAGTGTACGATCAAACGCCTTGTTAACTACCCAGTACTGATGATAGGCGGCCGCTATCTTGATCAGCTTACTACCGTTGCTACGCTCAAAGACTATGAAGTTCCGTGCGATATCCAGTAGGCGCTCCGGCATGCAAACACCACGAAGCAGCACCTCGAGCGCTGGAATATTACCGGCTTCCTCTTCGCCATTAACCGTCTTCCATGGCATCATCCGTTCAAGTGGACTAGTAATCGTCCCCATATCTGCCGATAGACCATCGCTCGTCACACATAGTTCATTAAATCGGAACAAATCGCTAATCTCTCGCTTATACGTCTGGATTTGCTGATACGCCGCTACCAAATCCGCCTTCGCATCAGCCGCATTTTTCAGCTCAATCACCACCAGCGGCAACCCATTTACAAACAGCACGATATCCGGTCGGCGGTTATAGTCGCCCTGCAGAACCGTTAGCTGATTGACCGCCACAAAATCATTGTTTCTTGGCGAGGTAAAATCAACCACCCGCACGATATCATGTTTCACTTCGCCACTTGGCATGCGATATTGCACCGGCACGCCCGCTACCAGCAATTGATGAAAATCGTGATTATCTTCGATCAAGGATGTCTTACTGACTCGCACCAAGCGTTGCATTGCCTCATTCAGAACCGACTCTGGAATATGTGGATTAAGTCGCAATAAAGCATCTCGCAGTCGCTTAGGCAGGGTCACTTGTCTTAGCTCCCGCTCGTCAGTGCCATCGGGACCAATATCTGGCCCGTGCATAGTCTGCCAGCCAAGATCAGCCAAGATATCAAGCGCATACTGCTCAATTTGAGACTCAGTCATACTGTCTAACTGTCTATATTATACGCTACAGCGGAAATATACCTGCGATATCTCTATATTCCGTCTTAATAATCCGCTTCCATTTGACTGTTTCATTCGGTGGACTAATATCATTCTTTGAATACGCCATTAATATCTGTACATGTCGTCGTTCTTCATCTACAAAAAGCAGACAACGGTTGCCGGACTTTTTGGGAGAAATGTGTGTACCGGCCACTGCAAAATCAAGTTTTACCAACTTATGATATCCCACCGAGTAAATCAAATCTGCGCGGTCGAAATCTAACATTCTATCTATACGCTTGCACACTTCGTCAATATTATCACGCGTCTCTAGCCAACTGTTCTTATACTTCTTGGCAAAAGTTTTAGCATAGTGACGCTCGGCAAATGGCATCCACTCGCAACTATAGTTCGGCGACATCGGCAGTTCCATACACTCTCTCGGGATCCTCCTGTGTAATTAAGCCATATGGAATCACTTCTCCTTCACGACAAATACTCCATGGCAATTGCTCATGTGTAAAACTAACAATCTCGTGTGTCTGCTTGCCTCGCCACGACCTACCGATTTCATGAATCATTTGACGCTCTTCTGGCGACAATTTGCTGCCAGGTGCAGCACCGCTTTCTACCATGGATAGCATAAATGCCCTGCCCTTTTCCTCCAAGCGCAACACACCATTTTCTACTAGTTCATCAATCGCTCGAAAGTATGTTTCCGGAACTGGCCCTTGAGGTAAACGACGATAAGGCATGCCAGACATCGGTACCAAGTGGTTGTAATACCATGTAAAATCCGCCAGATACACTAGCTTAGCTAGTTTTGTCTTGGTGATTTTTCCATCTCCATCAGCCCCAGCCTCAAGTGCATTAAGAATCATTTGTTTATATTTCTCCATCAACGCTTCAGTGTCAAAATTAGAAGCCCCTACACCACGTAGCTCATTAACGCTAGTGCGCAGCAGCGCCGCCAGCGTTTCCACTTGCGACAATGTTACATCTCTCTTTCCAGACTCTATCAAAGCATACGTTGGTCTAGATAGACCGATGGCTTGGGCAACCTGATCTTGTGTCAAACCTCTAGATGTCCGTGCGGATCTGAGGTTTTCTGCGAGATTATTCATGTAGTGGCTCCTTGTATTACTCTAGCTTTACCTGTTTTAGTATATCATGTTAACACTGCGTATGTCAAAGATTGTGTAAATAACCTTTACACTCTGGTGACGATTTATTGACACTGTAAGTATCTATCTGCTATATTGCCATCTAGGAAGTTGCACTTAGCTTCCTAAGATGGCAATTTCTTAATAACGTCAACTAATACTTTAAGAAAGGAAGTATATGACAAAGAATAAACAGATCCATACCATCTCTCGTCCGAACGGTTGGGGGAACAAGAGATCCGGTGCATCAAAAGTACCAAAAATCTACCCGACTAAAGCCAAAGCTCAAACAGCTGGTCGCAAAACAGCTATAAGCCAAAAGGCTGAACATATTATTCATAATAAAAATGGTCAAATAGGAATACGGAACAGTTACGGCAAAGACCCGCACCCACCAAAAGGATAAGCTAATGAACGTAATAGATCATACGACCCAGACCCCCGAAGAATTTGGAGAATTAATCGGATATAAAAAGCTTGGTATTACGAGCCGAACCTATCTCGTGTGATTCGCCGACGTAAATGAGCCTATTTCTGAAGCTAAGTGCTATATAATAAAATGTTTGTTACCGAATGAGTTACAGAATTTGAACGGTTATGCATCAATTCAATAGATCATGGTTTCGTTTTAGAAATATTTTATGATCATTATTAATGCCTCCCACAAACGAAGAGATGATCCCGTGTTGAGTCTCTGGACTCCAGTAGATAGTCAATCTTTTGGTTGCTCTGGTGATAGCAGTATAAAAGATGTTCTTTGTAACCTTTTCCTCACTATCTTTAGTTACTACTACTTTTACCGACTCATATTCTAGGCCTTGTGCTTTATGAATTGTCACTGCATATGAGACCTGAAACGGCACAACCGACCTTATGGTTTCGGAATCATCATCGCTATCATTGTTGCGCCTCTTTTCTACCCTAATTCGAACTCTATTGTCGTCAATAAGTTTAAGGCCAGCCCATCCAGCATCTCGCTCTGAGATTGTAACACCGATAATATCTACAATAAACTCAATAGTTGCCTTATCAATTGCGTTAATACTAACGATTTTACCTCTTAAATTATTGTACAATATTTCACTATAGGCGTTAGATTCATTAAAGATTATAGGGTCTCCAACTTTGTAAATTTCACCATTCCACACAACTGGTTGGTTCTTATTTTTTGCTTGTAATATTTTATTAACATTATTTACACCATACAGACCATCGTAATTCAAACAAAGAACAATCTCCTCATTCGCCAACTCTTGAAAAATTGAACTATCCAATCTACGTGAGTAGCCCTGTCTTGCCATAATCTCTTCAACGTTATCGTTGTCTTTCCTGACCGAGTCCCACAACTTTTTAAGATTGTCGTCTTCTGTTCGAAAGGGAGCTTCAAGCTCGAAAACAGCCTGCTTGGGTAAAAACTTTCTAATGATATCAAACCAACTACCAAATCTAATTGACTGAATCTGATAGACATCTCCGACTAACACCAAATGCCCAAAATCGATATTGCTCAAAAGAGCAATCATATCTCTATTACTGATAGTGCTGCACTCGTCAATAAATAAGATAGAGCAGTCCAAGTCCGAAGTTTTAATTGCTTTTGTAACTGTCATAAAATTACCAGCATCACCTAATCGCATCTTTAAATTGCTAACTGCTGCGTTAGTGTTTGCTAGATACAGTTTATGCTCAGAACCAAAGTATGCTGATATATGCTCTATCATCCTAGTTTTTCCAGTACCAGCAGCCCCATAGATTACTGCTACTTTCGATGAATCAAATAGACTTACTAAGATACTCTTCTTGACAGGGTCGTCTATTTTACTATCATTATTATTCAACCATTCTACAACATTGTCTTTATAATTTTTCTCACTATTAGAACAGAGTGTTTTGAGTATTTTAACTATTTCTACAACATCTTGTTCATAGCCTTTTATGAAATAGTGCTCTGTATATTTTTCAATTTTTCTATCAGCGTGCCCAGACCATAAATTAGCATTGTACCGACTAATTAAAGATTCTAGTTCATCATCTATGGAAATCTTTTCTTTTGGAGAATACAGTAGACCTTCTTGTTCTGTGTTAATCATTACCCTTCTCGCTACCAGTTCATGTTCTCGCCCATTAACTGGAATAGCAGACATCACATCTTCAAGACGAGGATTGTGATTCTTCAAAGAGGTACAAAACGGCATTTCATCAAATGGAAAGGTTTTCTTGCTTAGCCAGACACTATCTAGGCTATCAAATTGATTATTTGGGCGCTGGTCCTTAATTGTTGAGTTGTGCATATTCAAAAGCAAATAGCGAATCACGTTCTTACCAGTTCTTTGTGTTTTACAAAAACACCTGAGCTCTGTTATTAAATCTAAAATTGTTGACTTATATTTCAAAGGGCGTACTTGATTGACGAAACCCTTGAACAGTTCGTCACTCAGGTCAATAATATCAACTAGAGACCTATGGTGTTGGGTAATATATTCCATAATTGGCAAATAGTCTTTTTGTCCTCGATTAGCCTTTACGTCAAACCCGATAATCTTACCTAGATTATTAAACTCACAAGGTCGAACATTCACCTTCCAAGCTTGGATTATTTTTATAGGAACTTTTATGCCATCAACCTCTACAATAGACTCACCAAGCCAGAGGTCTGTTGCATAATTACCAAAAATCCTCTTACTCGAAAAAGCAATCTTCCTATGAAACTTGCTATTGCGATCAATTGCTAGTGAAAAAGTTATCTCATAATATACTTTTTGATTAACAAAGAACGGCTTTACTCTGTGTATATAATAATTATCCTTAGTACCGCCACTTTTATCTGTGTAAGTTTCTACTTGATTCGCTATTTTTTCATAATACTCTTGTTGAGACTCATCGGTATCGAGCGGAAAATCTTCGAGATTGGCTAAAATATCAATTGTGAAATTATCTTTAAGGTATTTTTTTATTAGAATCAGCGATTCATAATACTTTAACATAAGCCTTTCGGCACCATCACCGTCTGGTGTATAGTGAGAGGCCGAAGCCTGAAGCTGTTTATAGAAAGTTCGCAGAAACACTAAGTCAGCACGAGTCTCTATTAATTCCATCGCACTCTTAATCGCCGAATAATTACTGTCTGTATTTACATCCTGAGTGTTGATCAATATCGCAACCTGATTAACCAAATTACGAAGAGAATTGATGATATTGATAGACATCAGTCCTCTATCGTCTATAAGTTTTGTAATATTTTTTGACACTACTGCGTCACAGCGTCGTATCTCATCTATAACAGAAGCCATATTAAACTTCAATCTCTCCAGAAATTAGTTTTGGTAAAAGTGAGTCACGAATATTCACGAGAGAATTGGTCTCAAATAAATTAGTTTTTATTTGGCCAATTATTGACGTAAACTCTGAGGTCATCTCTTCGATATTCGGCGGTATTATAACCTCAGCCTGTTTTAGATGCTTTCGCTGAATATGACCCATGGTTGTAGCTTTTGATTTGGCAATTGATATAAATTGATCCAGATAATATTTTGTCCAATAGTAATATAACCATTCCGGATATTTATCTGAGGTAACTTTAAATAGGTGCTGATTAAGTGCACCGTCTCCACCGCTCCAAAACTTAACCAGCAAAGTACCAGACCATGAGAACAACAAATCACCATCGTGTACAATATATTCTTCCGGAATATTAGCACTAGCGATATCAGTAGAGTCCGTTATTCCACTGGACATCTCACGAATTTTTATTACAGGAAGAGTACGTTGTCCGTTGATTTTTGGATATTTTTGCATAGCTAAACCATTCAAGAAGTTAGCTATTTCATCAAGCGGTTTTTTGTCCCAACTCTTCATCTCAGGATTATCGACAAAACAATGACGAAAGAGAGCTTGACCGAACTGCTCGAGAGTTTCGTTCATGCGGCGATTGAGTTCGATTTTTTCATCAAGACTGCTGAGAATATCGGCAATTTTCTTTTGTTGGTCAAGGGGCGGTAGATCTATTGGTATATTCTTAACCGTTTTTGAATTCACTGCCGTAGCTATAGACGAAGTTGAGCTGAGTGAGTCGAAGTTAAAATTACTTAGATAGTAATACAAATAATCCTTATCTGCTGCGTTCACGTCTTTGATGGGTAGTTGAGCTATAGCCTCATTGGAACACATATCATATTCCGCAAAACCGAGCCTCCCAACGGTTAGCTTAAAGCTCATCAAAAGAGTACCTGCTGGAATAATTGGGATATTGAACTTCCTGATAGCATCCGCCGCCAGAAACTCACTTGTTTGGCTGATATATTTGCCCGCATTCCCCATATCTTTAATTGAAACCCACCTCACACCACGAGATTTATTAAACCATTGCGGTTGCCTGCGAGGTGGAGTGCGACCAATTTTTATATCACAGATATCGCCAAGATAAACTTTTTGCGTCATTCTTCCTCCTTATCTTGACCTGGCCTCCACCCACGCAAGTATTTCTCAACAAGATCAATAAGATCTGTTTGTCCGTCTGCCCTCTTTAACTTAGCCGTGATATTTTTTATTGCTTCTTCAGATCCGACAATCTTTACCAGCGCTTCCCAATGTAAGCCAGGCGTAACATTGACTACTCTGCTATTTATGGGTTGTGATTTGATTTCGGCATAAGCATTCTGAAGTAACTTACGGATTTCCGCTACCTTAGAAAATTTAAATGGCACGTATTTATCACCTTTTTTGTCAGCCACAACGTAGTACACTCTGAGCAGTTGCCATTCATTTGCAAATTTTGCTGGGCGCTGAGAGTAGGTTTTTTCGACAAAAGTATTGCACAATTTATTTGCTAGCTCTTTTTTAACTAGTCTATATCCAATACTATCTTTGTAACCGACTAGCTCAATAAAGTTAAGCTGTGTTGAGTATGACTCCAGTTGCGGAAGGATTTTTTCTATTGCATCCTCCCTCTCTTTGTTATCCTCGATATTTTTTAGCATTCTAAATACAACTCTATTTACTACGATATCTGGACGAGTAAGATCAAACATGCCACGATTTTTTCTCTCGGGAATGCGATAGATATTGTTCATCAATACGATACTTGCTGGGACAACTTGCTCGTTATTATATTTACCTTCATACACCTCAAGCGACTGAATAAATCCTGCTAGCTCATTCTGGTCTATATCCGACACAAATTCGCTAAACTCGCCAAGATCATGCATTAGACTATACGCACTGGTTGTCATCTTCATTGCCTTTAATCCTTCGGTTGGGCAATGCCTTAAATATGTCACTAGACCATCCGAATGAGCAACACGAGCCTTACGACGCCACTCATTACTGCAATAGGAATCATACTCATAGCTTGCGTCGTCGACATACTTTCCCGCACCTGGAAATATTCTTTTGATAACAGTTTTTGCATACTCATCGTCATCACTAATCAGACTATCTATAATTTCTTTATTTTTCTTATCATTACTCCGCAATGAGCCAGTTTCTCCAGTCAGTACATCTACTGACTTCCTAATTTTAGCATATAGGCTGGGCTTAAAAATTCTAACTGCTTCAAGTGCAAGCACATCTACAACATCAACGCTTGAACCCAACCTTTTAATAGTAATATTAGCAGAAAGAGCATATCTTTTTACATCTCGCATTGTTGTTATGTTTGGCTCTATTATTTCAAAATACACATCAACCCATCTATCTTGGTCAAAGTCAGATTCAGGAATATGGCCCAGTATTTTATCAAGTTCTTCATAAATCTGTTCCCTAGCTATACTTTTTGCCATCTCAGGCAAGTCATACACTACCTGCAAGATCTTTTCAATATAATCCCGACCAGAAGTGCCATTTTCATCTAGCACTTGTTCAACCCGCTGCCTATCAAAAGCTAGAAGATAAATAATATTTGGAAAATTCGCCGTAAGTCTAACTAGTTTGAATATTTCTCTAATCTCTAGCGCAGACAGCCTATCAATGTCGTCAACTACAACCACTAACGGTTGATCCAATTTCTGTAGTGCTTTCGTAACAGCTAGTCGGCGCTTTTCAATACCATCATGTCGTTTTGCAAGCTTCCCCAGGGATCTAAAAACAGTGAGTGCACTACCCAACCAGCCCATACCCATCATTAGCACCAAGGGGCTTAGTGCGTCACCATATTTCCCAACGACACTTGCTATAGTTTTAAATTTACCACCTTTCAGTCGTAGCTGTGTAGATATTTCCCTAAAAAAATATCCAGCAAGTTGGTATGTATTAGAAAATAACCAAGGGTTGAAATCTAATACATTAATTGAATGTTCCTTGAGACGGCTTCGAGATAAATTTATGAATGAACTCTTACCGGAACCCCAAGGACCAACTATCCCGACAACTAGACCCTTGCTTGCATCATAGCTAAGTATCGAGTCAATGAAATTCTCAGCCAGCGGAAGTCTACCTATGGTATCCTCTTCCACGGATGTTATTGGATTGTCAGACACAAAGAATACATCCTGTTTGCTCTTATTTTTATCGTTCATAGACTCAACGTCCTCAAATAGACTATATTTTCTTCACCCTCAATCCTCTTTTGCGCAACTTTCAGATCCTCAAAATACAGCTGCTCTATATTTCTCAGCTCTTGATCACATACATGCTCTTCGCATGATTTATATTCTTTGGCAACCTTTGTGAACATAGCTTTGTGCGATATTTTACCTAAGTTATCAAGGGTATCCTTACCGTCTTCTGCAGTAGTTAGCAATAAATCCTTGCATACTGAAGCTCTATCTAGCTCATCATCGCCAAAAATATTCTTAATATGCATGGTAATATTCGGTCGCAAAGTGCCAAAAAGATTAACCAATTGAGCTTGAGTGAGCCACATATTTTCATCTTGTAGTCTAGCTTGAATCTGCGGCTTGTCGTCATCACCAACATACACCGCCATCTCGCCGTTCAGGTTATCGCCGCTCATCATTTGACTTCTTTCTCTATCTTGGCAAGATTATCTTTTATCTTCGCTTCCAGTTCACGACTCACCACAAATTGCCCCTTGATCTCAGCTGTCAACCGAGCAAATTTCTCGGCGAACGGCTCATCGTCCTCTTCTGTTTCTTCAACACCCACGTAGCGGCCAGGCGTTAGCACGTAATCATGTTGCTTGATTTCTTCTAGATTAGCGACTTTACAGAAACCCGGCTGGTCAGCGTAATCCGCACTGGCATTTTTGTAATCATGATATGTCTTCGCCACCCTGGCAATATCTTCTTCGGTCAGCTCGCAGTTACGACGGGTGACCATTTCACCCAAATTACGCCCATCGATAAACAGCACTTTGCCATGACGATTGGCACGATCACGCAACACAAACCATAGACAGCACGGTATGGCTACATTAAAAAACAGTCTGCTTGGTAGTGTGACGATGGCGTCAACCATATCATTAAGCACTAACTGCTTACGGATATCACCTTCACCGCCAGTTTGACTGCTCATGCTCCCATTTGCCAACACAAAGCCTGCCGTGCCACGCTGGCTCAAATGGTGAATCATGTGTTGAATCCAGGCAAAGTTAGCATTACCTTTTGGCGGCAGACCATATTTCCAGCGCAGGTCTGCCTGCAAGTGTTCTTGGCCCCAATCGCTAATGTTAAACGGCGGATTGGCCAAGATGTAATCAGCTCTCAGGTCAGGCAGCTGGTCGTCCATCAGAGTGTCGCCACGTTTGATATTCGCATCAATCCCCCGAATCGCCATATTCATTTTAGCGAGTCGCCAGGTAGTTTCGTTAAGCTCCTGGCCATACACGGCAATATCGCTGGTGCGACCGGCATGCTCTTTAACAAACTTCTCGCTCCAGACGAACATACCACCACTACCGCAGCACGGGTCATACACGCGTCCATTGTACGGCTCAAGCATTTCTACCAGCAATTTCACAATGGAACGTGGCGTATAGAACTCACCGTCATGTTTACCTTCACTATCAGCAAACATACCCATAAAGTATTCGTAGACTTGACCGAGTAAATCTCTGGCACTGACAGTGTCAAATTTGATATTCGTAAATAGATCAATCAGCTCACCCAAACGACGCTTATCCAGAGCTTCGCGAGCGTAATCTTTTGGCAGAACACCTTTCAGACTTGGATTATCACGTTCAATAGCCTCCATTGCCTTATCCACCAACACCCCTATCTCCGGCTGTTTTGCTCTCGCTGTCAAATATTCCCAACGAGCCTTCTCGGGAATCCAAAAAATATTCTCCGCCAAATACCAGTCCCGATCTTCTGGATCATAATTTTCATCGATCGCTTCTTGATATCGCACTGAGAATGCATCCGAGACATATTTTAGAAAAATCAATCCCAGTACCACGTACTTATAGTCCGACGGACTAATATTACCGTGTAATTTATCTGCCGCAGCCCATAACTGCTTCTCAAGCTCCCTCGTATTCATAGATAATAGATAGATTATATCAGGTTTCAGGAGTCATTTACCCTGAATACAACAAGCTCTGGTGGCTAGTTTTCGTCACAATAATATGGTCATTAAGCGTGATTCCCAGGAGCTTGCCGGCTTCCGTCAGCCTGTCGGTGACGTCTCGGTCAGCCTGGCTGATCTCCAAGCTCCCGCTCGGATGATTATGCGCCACGATGATACCGGCGGCTCGGTCGGTGATAGCATCAGCGAAGACTTCTCGTGGATGCACCAGACTGGCAGTCAGCGTACCAATGGTTACCACCCGCTGAGCGATCAGGCGGTTCGCCCCGTCGAGAGTTAGACAAACGAAGTGCTCTTGCTTCTTGTCACGAATATTCGCCAGCAAAGCCACTGCCTTTTCCGGCGAGTCAACCACCGGTCGATCGCTATCGACCAGATATCGCTTAGCCAGCTCTAGACTGGCTAGTATTACCGGGATCTTCGCTTCGCCCAAGCCAACTACACTGCGCAGGTCACCATATGCCAGCTCGCCGTCTTTCTCTCGCAACAATCTAAGCACCCGACGGGCGATCACGCCGACATCTGCCTGAGCGTTACCGCTGCCAATGATCGCCATCAGTAGCTCCAGATCACTTAATCGTTCAGCGCCATAGCGAGCCAGCTTCTCTCGCGGTCTATCTGCTTTAAGCTTGTCCTTAATCTTCATGACGTTAGTATATAGCATCGTCAGCAGACTGTGCTATTATATACCGCAGTAAATTATTATGACTAAGAAGCAGCCAATCATCACCGTATCTCATTTCGTCAAGCGTTACGGCAAGAAACGAGCACTTAATGATATCTCTTTCGAAGTGTATCCAGGCGAAATCTTCGGCTTGCTTGGTCCGAATGGCGCCGGCAAGACCACTACCCTAGAGATGATTGAGACACTCCGTC
>ERZ773022.685-NODE-685-length-25958-cov-10.722001_pt1 | contig 25958 bp, 22 predicted proteins | sample MGYA00580839_ERZ773022 | MGnify/ENA primary metagenome ERZ773022 (study PRJEB29015, sample SAMEA2738020) | human oral metagenome | biome: human oral; feature: human-associated habitat; material: dental | place: China | collected 2044 ... | reverse complement strand
GAGCGCCCCGAGTAGTCGACACGCTTGCCGAGCAGGTTCTGACGGAACCGCCCCTGCTTGCCCTTGAGCATATCTGAGAGCGACTTGAGGGCGCGGTTGCCGGGACCCGTAACGGGACGGCCGCGGCGGCCGTTGTCGATCAGTGCATCCACCGCCTCCTGCAGCATACGCTTCTCATTGCGCACGATGATGTCGGGCGCACCGAGATCGAGCAGACGGCGCAGACGGTTGTTGCGGTTGATGACGCGGCGGTAGAGGTCGTTGAGGTCAGACGTCGCGAAACGCCCGCCGTCGAGCTGCACCATCGGGCGCAGATCGGGCGGAATCACAGGAACAACGTCCATAATCATCCACGAGGGCTTGTTGCCCGACTTGCGGAACGCCTCCACCACCTCGAGGCGGCGGATCGCACGCACCTTTTTCTGACCGGAGGTCGTCTTTACGTCGTTTCGGAGCTGTGCACTCATTTGCTCGAGATCAAGCTCTTCGAGCAGCTCCTTGATCGCCTCCGCACCCATGCCGACGCGGAAGGTATTGCCGTACTTCTCGAGCGCATCGTGATACTCGCGCTCGGAGAGCAGTTCCTTTTTCTTGAGATCCGTCTCGCCCGCATCAATGACGATGTAGTAGGCGAAGTAGAGCACCTTCTCCAGAGAGCGCGGGGACACATCGAGAATGAGCCCCATGCGGCTCGGGATCCCCTTGAAATACCAGATATGCGAGACGGGCGCAGCAAGCTCGATATGCCCCATGCGCTCACGGCGTACCTTCGCACGCGTCACCTCGACACCGCAGCGGTCGCAGACAACGCCCTTGTAACGGATGCGCTTGTACTTGCCGCAGTGGCACTCCCAGTCGCGCGTCGGTCCGAAGATGCGCTCGCAGAAGAGACCGTCGCGCTCGGGTTTGAGCGTGCGGTAGTTGATCGTCTCCGGCTTCTTTACCTCGCCGTGCGACCACTCACGAATTTTATCGGGGGAAGCGAGTCCAATCCGCATTGAATCAAAATTGTTTACATCCAGCAATCGTTGCCACTCCCCTCTTACAGATCATCCTCACTCGGCAGATCGATGTCATCCAGTCTGTCATGTATGAGCGAATCCATATCATCCACGGGATCATCCTCGCTGCCAATGTGCGCGATGATATCGTCGTCCGAGACCTCCTCCTCATCCTCCTCGTCATAGGAGTCTGCGGGCGGAGGCGGTGCAGCGGCGTTCTCATCGACCCCCGCAACATCGAGGTCGAGGCTGCGTGCCTTCTCTCCGATGTCCTCGTCCTCCTCGTCGCGGATCGCGATTTCCTTCGCGTCCTCGTTGAGCACCTTGATATCAAGGCCGATCGCCTGCAGCTCCTTGATGAGCACCTTAAAGGACTCGGGAACGCCGGGCTCTGGGATGTTGTCGCCCTTGACGATGGACTCGTACGCCTTGACGCGGCCGACCACATCGTCGGACTTCACCGTCAGGATCTCCTGCAGGGTGTATGCCGCGCCGTACGCCTCAAGCGCCCAGACCTCCATCTCGCCAAAACGCTGTCCACCGAACTGTGCCTTGCCGCCGAGCGGCTGCTGCGTGACGAGCGAGTACGGTCCCGTGGAACGCGCGTGAATCTTATCATCAACAAGATGATGCAGCTTCAGCATATAGACGCAGCCGACCGTGACGCGGTTCTCAAACGGCTCGCCCGTGCGACCGTCGTAGAGCACCGTCTTGCCGTCGTCGGGCAGCCCCGCCGCGCGAATCGTGCCGAATACATCGTCGTCGCTTGCGCCGTCAAAGACGGGCGTTGCGATGTGGATGCCCGCCACGTCGGGCACAGGCATCCCGTTTTTATCAAAATCATAGCCCGCCGTGCGGAGGTCGCCCTCCACCGTCGGATCCCCCGCCTTGATGCGCTGACCGAGCACGCGGCACGCCATACCAAGATGCGTTTCGAGCACCTGCCCGATGTTCATACGCGACGGCACGCCGAGCGGGTTCAGCACGATGTCCACGGGTGTGCCGTCCGGCAGGAACGGCATGTCCTCCTGACGCATGATGCGCGAGACAACGCCCTTGTTGCCGTGGCGGCCGGACATCTTGTCGCCGACCGAGATCTTGCGCTTCTGCGCGATGTAGACGCGCACGAGGCGGTTGACCCCCGGCGGCAGTTCATCGTTGTTCTCACGGGTAAAGATCTTCACATCGATGATCTTGCCCGCCTCGCCGTGCGGCACGCGCAGCGAAGTGTCACGCACCTCACGCGCCTTCTCACCAAAGATCGCACGCAGGAGACGCTCCTCTGCCGTCAGCTCCGTCTCGCCCTTCGGCGTGACCTTGCCGACGAGGATGTCCCCAGGGCGCACGTCCGCGCCGATGGAAATGATGCCGTCCTCATCGAGATCCTTGAGCGCATCCTCCGCAACATTCGGAATGTCGCGCGTGATCTCCTCGGGACCAAGCTTTGTATCACGCGCATCACACTCATACTCCTCGATGTGAATCGAGGTATAGAGGTCACGCTTGACAAGGTTCTCACTGAGGAGAACTGCGTCCTCATAGTTATAGCCTTCCCACGGCATATAAGCAACGATGATGTTGTAGCCGAGTGCCAGCTCACCGTTGTCCGTCGAGGGGCCATCGGCGATGGGCTGCCCTTCCGTCACGCGGTCGCCCACATAGACGAGCGGCTTCTGATTGATGCACGTTGCCTGGTTCGAACGGATGAATTTCTGCAGTTTATAGGTATCAAATGCGCCCTCGTCCGAGCGGACCGTGATCGCATCTGCCGAAACCTCCGTCACCTCGCCGCTGTGCTTTGCGAGCACCATAACGCCCGAGTCGCACGCGGCCTTGTACTCCATCCCCGTACCGACGAGCGGCGCCTGCGTCTTGAGGAGAGGCACCGCCTGGCGCTGCATGTTCGCACCCATGAGGGCACGGTTCGCATCGTCATTCTCCAGGAATGGGATCATTGCCGTCGCAATGGAGAACACCTGACGCGGCGACACGTCCATATAGTCCACGCGCTCACGCGGATGCAGCCCCGTCTCCTCATGAAAACGTGCTGTGACACGCTCGTTGACGAAGTATTCATTCTCATCCAGCGGCTCATTCGCCTGTGCGATGATGAGCTCATCCTCCTCGTCCGCCGTCAGGTAGCGAACATCATCTGTCACACGGTGATGTTCCTTGTCCACGCGGCGATAGGGCGTCTCCATAAACCCGAACTGATTCACGCGCGCGTAGTTTGCGAGCGAGCCAATGAGTCCGATGTTCGGACCTTCCGGCGACTCAACCGGACACATGCGCCCATAGTGCGAGTTGTGCACGTCGCGCACCTCAAATCCCGCGCGCTCGCGCGAGAGACCGCCGGGACCGAGCGCCGAAAGGCGGCGCTTATGCGTCAGCTCGGAGAGCGGGTTGTGCTGATCCATGAACTGCGAGAGCTGCGAGGAGCCAAAGAACTCCTTCACCGCCGCCACGACGGGGCGAATATTGATGAGTCCCTGCGGCGTGATGCTCTCCGTCTCCTGGATCGACATGCGCTCGCGCACGACACGCTCCATGCGCGAGAGGCCGATGCGGAACTGATTCTGCAGCAGCTCGCCCACGGCACGCACGCGTCGGTTGCCGAGGTGGTCGATGTCGTCCGTATTGCCAAAGCCGTTCATGAGGCCGAGGAGGTAGCTGATCGCCGCCATGATATCCTCACGCGTCACCGTGCGGAACTGATAGTCGCGCGTCGGTGCACAGAGCATATGATGGATCTCGCCATCGGGTTTCTGTACATCAAAGGAGATGAGTTCGCCGTCGCCGAAAATTGCCGTCTCGCGCTCTGCGCTGACCGCATCCACCATCTCCGGCGTAATTGGCTCGCCCTTCGGGAACACGATCTCGCCCGTTTCCTTGTCAACAATCGGCTCAGCAAGCACCTTGCCGAGGAGGCGGCGGCGCCAGCCAAGCTTTTTCGTCAGCTTGTAGCGGCCGACTGTCGCGAGATCATAACGGCGCGGGTCAAAGAACAGCACCTCGAGAAGCTGACGCGCATTGTCCTCATTCGCAGGCTCACCCGGACGCAGGCGGCGATAGATCTCAATCACCGCACGGCCGCGCGTCTTGACCTCATCCGTGTCACGCTCGATCGTTGCAAGGATGCGCGGATCATCGCCGAAGAGTGCACGAATCTCCGCGTCCGTCTCGTAGCCGAGGGCGCGGATGAGGTAGGTCACGGGCATCTTGCGCGTGCGGTCGATACGCACGGAGATGACATCATTTGCATCCGTCTCCAGTTCAATCCACGCCCCGCGGTTCGGGATCATCGTTGCGTTATAGAGCTCCTTGCCCGTCGTATCGATTTCCACACCGTAATACGTGCCGGGCGAACGCACGAGCTGGCTGACGATAACGCGCTCCGCACCATTGATGATGAAGGTTCCTGTATCCGTCATGAGCGGGAAATCGCCCATAAACACTTCCTGCTCCTTGATCTCGCCCGTTTCACGGTTCACGAGGCGCACATTCACGCGCAGGGGCGCAGCATAGGTCACATCGCGTTCCTTGCACTCGTCGAGATCGTACTTCGGCTCACCGAGCGCAAACGACTCAAAGGAAAGGATGAGATTCCCGGAGAAGTCCTGAATGGGTGAGATATCGCGGAAAATCTCCGCAAGTCCCACCTCAAGAAACCACTGATAACTTGCGCGCTGAATGTCAAGAAGATGCGGCATCTCCATGACTTCCTTAATATGCGCATAGCTATACCGGGTGCGACGGCCGACCGATACAGGATTGAACATGAACGCTGTCACCCTTTCGCTGGAATATCCTGGCATCCGCACACCGTTTCAAGAGGAAGGAGCGCCGCCGTCAGAAGCCACTGACAGCAGTTCCCTTGAACAGACACAAAAAGAACAAGGCAGCCATTCGAATACCTTGCTCTCTTGTCCTTTCTAACCGCACACCGAGCCGCGCGGCGTCCTCCCCCGAAAAAGGGCGCACAAACCCCATACTTATGTCAATAGGTCATTGTATAATACTACACCTTAAACGCGGTGTCAAGAAAAATTTTGTCCGGTGAAACAGTCCCTGCAAAGGCGCTTCTCCTTGCAAAATTCTCCTTACTCATGTACAATACGAAGGAAATCGAAATGCGGGAGGTATATTATGTTCACTACGCAGTACATACGTACAATGCTTGCTGCCATGATGCTTGGCATCCTCGTGCTCACGAGCGGCTGTTTCAGCGGTGATGTGAGCGTCACCGTCAACGACGACGGCTCTGCCGATCTCAAGACGACGCTCGTCAGTGTACCGATGCTCGCCCAGCTCGTCGAGCAGAGCAAGGCGTCGATGGTGGCGAAGAACCCCGACGCACAGGTCGCGCCCGTCACGAAGGAGAACATGTCAGGCTACGAGATCACGGAGCACTATGCATCGGTTGACAAACTGTCCGACCAGGATTTCTTCGCCGCACACGACGGCAAGAACACGGGCATTACCGTCAATCAGGGGCTCTTCTACACGGACTATAACTTTGACCTCCTGTTTGAAGGGAGTCAGAACGGCGGCGGTGCAGGTGCATTCGCGAGCAACATCACGTTCACCTATCAGATGACGCTCCCATCTGCACCATCGAGCTCCAACGCCGACCGCGAGGAAGACGGCGGCAGGACGCTCACGTGGAACCTTGGCAAGACACTCGTCACGGGCGAATCTTCGCCGATTCAGGTCTCGTTCCGCATCTGGAACAAAACGGCCATCATCGGTACGGTCATCGCTGTACTCGTTCTGATCGGCGTGATCGCCTTCCTGATCTGGCGCCGCCGCAAGGGATCCGAGCCCGAGGAGCAGAAGCTGATCGACGGCCCGATCATCGACGTGAAGGCAGAAGAAAAGCACTGATCGCGAATTGGATATGAAAACATCCCTGCCGCTTGGCAGGGATGTTTTTTGTTAGTCGTAATGTCCGCAACAGGCAAAAATCAAGATACTCTCGTCCTCAACAAGATAAACAAGTCTATTGGTCAGTCCTCAACGAGATCATGTTCGGCAAAGCGCAGCTTTCCCGCTCGGTATGCTTCCAGCTTTTGTTCGAGATAGTGCAGATTCCGCTCATCATAAAACGGATCCACAGAGACATCAAATGGGATTCGGCGTTCCCGTCCCACTTTCTTGGCAAAGATCGTAAACGCCGCACTCATGGAGAGCCCAAGTTCTGCACAAACCTGCTCCATGTTCTTCTTTACCGCTGCGTCCAGTCGAAAGTTTACATTAACTGCCTGTTCCATCGCACTCACTCCTTTACAAGGATAGAATACGCAAATATAATGATTTTTGCAAGCGTTTTTCTTTATCTTTCATCCACACTGCAAAATCAATCGGACGTGATGAAAGTTCCGCGCAGCAAGGTCTTCCTTCCGAATCCAGAAGTAGATCAGACCGCAGTCGCCGTACATAAGCTCCGTTTCACCGTCCTCGACGGTGCCCATCTGAAACAGCAGCACCCAGCGATCTGCAGCATTTCTCACAAGTTCCGCTTCCTCCTCTTCGGAAAGCTCTTCCTGCATGTCTCCGTCAATGCCCCTGCTGTAGAGTTCGCACTCCGGCTCCATTTCATTCTGAATCTCGTCGGCATAGCCGAGCATCTTCATGGGATTGTCCTCGTGAGCGGCAGCATCGTATCCGAACTCCGCCCGCAGTTCGTTGTAGGTATCCCAATCCACCTCTTTGCCGCAGCTGCGGCTGTATGCAAAAGACGACAGAAGACTGACGGCATCCGCAAAGGTCAGCGCCTGCTCGCCCACGCTCCACTCCTTCGTTTCCTCCGGAATCTGTGTCGGGACAAGCCCCTCCGTCTCGGGGAAATAATAGACGCGTGCATATCCCTCAGACTTTAGTTCAAATCCCCACTCCATCGACGCGGTCTCATAGAAGAAGCTGAGCACGCCCGTCTTCGGCAGGAGACCTGTACGGTCACACGGCGCGGCTTCGCCAAGGTTGATCTGCGCGAGAAAGGCAAGCGGGCGGTTCTTCGTCACGCCCTCGAAGTCCGTTCCCTTATAGTACGGCCAGTCAAAATCTGCGGGCAGATCGGGCGTTCCGTAGAACTTGCTCGCACCAACAGGGAGTTTTTCCTGTGCAGGATGATGCGAGATCGCAATCTCACGCCGCTGCGTGCGTTCAAAGAACGCCGTCACCTCACGGCGCACACGCTCGCGCTCTGCCTCAGCCTCACGCACGAGCTGCTCCACACTCATAGAAACGGGCTCCTCCGCATACCAGCCGTGCTTGTTTTCAACCGCCTCTTGGCACCGCGCCGTCATGCCGCCGGGCTTTCCATAGAAGACGCGCTCGATCTCCGCCTTGCTCTCCGCATCCTCGTCTGCACGCTCCAAATAGCCGAGAGCCAGACGCAGAACACAAAGCTTCGGATACCGATTGACCGCAAAAAAGTACAGGGCATAGCCCATGCGGTAGTTCCAGAGCCCATCGCGATCGACTTCCGGAGTCTCGTTCAGTGTCTTTATCGCCTCGAAAAAGCTGCGTTCCTCGATGTATTCCTGTGCCGTCTTCATGCTGCCTCCTTTGCCCGCCGATACTGCATGACGAGAATGACGACGAAGAGAGCAAGTCCAACGAGGTCGGTGGTGCTGCCCGGCGCGATCATGAGGAGCCCTGCAGCGATAAGAAGCAGCCGCTCATAAGGGCGGCAGTGATCGGCAAGGAAACCGCAGAGCGCGGAGCTGACGGCGATCATGCCGAGGAGGGCAGAGATCGTGACTGAGACGAGTGCGAGCGGTGTCGCATCAACCATGAGGAGGACGGGCGAGAGGACGAATACATACGGGATGATGAATGCCGCTATCGCCAGTTTTGACGCGTGCACGCCTGTTTTCAGCGCATTTCCTCCGCTGATGCCCGCCCCCGCGTACGCAGCGAGGGCAACAGGCGGCGTGACATCCGCGATGATGCCGAAGTAGAACACGAACATGTGCGCAGCGAGCACAGGGACGCCCATCTGCTCGAGCGCAGGCGCGGCAATGGTCGAAGTGATGACGTAGTTCGCCGTGGTCGGCACGCCCATGCCGAGCACAATCGCCGTAATCATGGTGAAGAACATCGCAGGCAGGAGCATCCCGCCTGCGAGATCAATCAGTCCCGATGCGAGGCGCAGGCCGACGCCCGTCTTCGTGACGACGCCGATGATGATGCCCGCCGACGCGCAGGCGACGAGCACGCCGAGCACGCCTTTCGCGCCGCGCTCAAGGCCGTAGACGATCTCGATCGGCTTCATGCGCGTCGATTTGCGCAGCATGGCGCAGAGGATGGAGAGGAAGATGGCGACGAGTGCCGCACGCATGGGCGTATAGCCCGAAACGAGCAGATAGACGATCACGGCGAGAGGAATCGCGAGATGCCCGCGTTCCTTCAGGAGCGTCAGTGGATTCGGCAGCTCGGCGCGCGGGATGCCCTTCAGCTTCTTGCGCTTTGCCTCAAAGTGAACGCCGAGCCAAACCCCTGTGAAATAGAGAAGCGCGGGGATCGCCGCCGCCTTGACAACATCGATGTAGGGGACGCCGACAAACTCCGCCATGAGGAATGCCGCTGCGCCCATGACCGGCGGCATCAGCTGTCCGCCCGTGGAGGCCGCCGCCTCGACCGCCCCCGCAAAGTTCGCGTTGTAGCCGAGTTTTTTCATCATCGGGATGGTGAGCGAGCCCGTGCCGACGACGTTCGCGACAGAGCTGCCCGAGACCGTGCCCATCAGCCCGCTCGAGAGAACGGCGACCTTCGCCGGGCCGCCGCTCGCCCAGCCCGCGAGTGCATTGGCGAGGTCGATGAAGAACTTGCCGAGCCCCGTGCTCTCAAGATAGGCACCGAAAAGAATGAAGAGGAAGATAAACGTCGAGGAGACGCCGAGCGGGATACCGAAGATGCCCTCCGTCGTAAAGTAGAGATGTCCGATGAGCTGCTCCGGACTGAGTCCGCGGTGTGCGAGCACGCCCGGCATGTAGGGGCCGAGGAAGGCATACGCGATGAAGGCGAGCACGACCGTCACCATCGGCAGACCCACGACACGCCGCGTCGCCTCGATAACGAGCAGGATGCCGAGTCCGCCGACGACGGCATCCGTGGTCGATACGATCCCTGCACGTGTAATCAGCTCACGGTACTGGATGACAAGATAGGCGGGCGTCGCCGCGCCGAGGACGGCGAATGCGATGTCGATCGGGTGGAAGTAGTGATCCCGCGTCCACGCACGCCGAAAGGGATAGAGGAGATAGGCAAGCGCGAGCCCAAACCCGAGATGAACGGCACGCTGCAGCTGTGCATCGAGCACGCCGAAGATCGCCGTGTAGAGCTGAAAGATGGAAAATGTAATGGCAATCGCCGCAATGATCTTCTTCGGCCAGCCCGTATAGTGGGCGGTGTTGGATTCGCGGTCATACGTTTTGAGTATTTCTTCCGCATTTGCAGCATGGTCAGTCATAGCGTGTTCACATCCTTAAATAATTCTTTCGGCAGGGGCAAGCCCCGAAGATTTTCACGATACATAAAATATTTGCGGAAAAAGAAATACGAGGCCACGATCCGCAGCCCCGGAAATCTTATAATAGGCTTGTATAGAGCGGTGCAGCGACGAGGTCGATGCGCGTGCCGTCAGGACAGCGCTCATAGAGGGGATAGTCCGTGCCGCCCGCCGTAATGGTCAGCTCCGTCCCCACACCTGTGCGCAGGCTCAGCGTGTCATAGTCGCGATCCATATCGAGGATGAAATGCCCATCCTCCTCGTGAAACGTCCCCTCCTCGGGGAGAAAGGGCAGCCCCACGCCGTGTGACTGGTAGCGCGTGCCCGTGAGGTGGAAATGTCCGTCCGGATAGACGGTGAGGAACTCCTCGACGGGCGTCTTCTGCACGGAGTGGATGAACCGCACGGTGAGCGGCGTCCCCTCTCTGCCGATCTCCCGTACGAGGACGGTCGTCTCTCCGCCCGCGTGCATGAGGAGCGCCGGCGCAGAGAGAATATCAAATGCGATGAGGAGCACCGCCGCGGCGAGAGCGATCAGATAGGCTCTCATTTCTCGTTAAAGTACTTCTCCGCCCCCGCATTCATCGGCAGAGACATTCCATCCTCCGCCGTTGCCTTTGTGATCTGCTTGCCGACAGCGTGCGCGGCCTGCAGGCGATCGAGGTTCGAGAAGATCGCCTTCGTGATGCTGTAGCCCATGTCGGCATCCACCGAGGGCCCCGCAACGAGCATCGCCATGACAGAGACCGAGGGGATGTCCTCATTGAATCCGCCGTACGTCCCCGCAGGGATCGTGGTCTTCGTATAGAACGGATACTTTGCGATCAGCGCATCCGCAGCCTTGTCCTCCACGGGGAGGAGACGTACGGGGTTCTGTGAGGCGATATCCTGCACAGACGCCGTTGGATAGCCCGCCGTCAGCACGGCAACATCCACGTTGCCGTCCTTCAGCGCGCTCGCCCCCTCGGCGAACGAGAGGAACTTCGCATCAATATCATCGTAGGAGATGCCGTATGCTGCGAGGATCTGGCGCACATTCGCCTCAACGCCCGAGCCGGCCGCGCCGACCGCGACACGCTTGCCCTTCAGCTCCGAGATGTTCTTGATGCCCGAGGACTGGAGCGTCACAAACTGGCAGGTCTCGGGGTAGAGCGAGGCGATCCCCTGCAGTCCGTCCACCTTCTTGCCGTCGAACATCTCCGTGCCTGTCACGGCATAGTATGTAATATCGTTCTGCACCGTCGCAAGGTCGATCGCCTTGTCGCGCAGCATATTGATATTCGCCACCGACGCGCCCGTACTCTGCGCACTCGCGTTCATCCCCGGGATCTCCTTGTTCAGAATCTCGGCAATCGCGCCGCCGATCGGGTAGTAGGTACCCGCCGTGCCGCCTGTGCCGATGTTCAGGAACTTCTTGCCCGATGCAGAGTCGCCGCCGCAGCCGGTAAGGAGTGCAGCAGAGAATACAAGGACTGCACCTGCCGCAAAAATTTTCTTTACGGTAGAGATGTTCATGTTCTTTCCCTCCTAAAATGAGCGATTTTCCACAAAAAACGGAATAACAGAAACATAGTAACATAAAAACCGCCCTGCACGCAAGCAGGGCGGCGTTTGTATCGCGGTATACATAGGAAAGGCACGCGTATGGCAGAATGCTTTTATCAGCGATTTCTCAGTTTTTCACAATCTCTGCCGGCTCGCCGTTCGCCTTGGCGCGCGCAATGCACTCCTTCAGGCGCGCAATATTCTTCACGTGGAGGTCGATCGCAAAGCGGATGCGCTTCTTCTCCTCCTCGGTGAATACAGGGTCCTCGTAGGCAGCGCGGATGCGGACGAGGCGTGCCTCCACGTCGCGCAGCTCATCCTCCATCGGCCGTACATGCTGCAGCGCACAGCCGTAGACCGAACGCATCGCATCCTCGACGTACTGGGCGTAGCCGGGCTCGCCCGACGTCTTCTCCAGCCACTGAGCGACATGATGAATCACATCGTAGGGCGACTCACCGCCGTGAATCATGGAGACGATCTCCATCTTTATCTGCTGCTCTTTTCCGTGCGGCTGGCGGATCAGCTCCTCTGCCGCCGCCATCAGATGACCTTCTCGCCGTGGTAGCGTTCGCCGCCGATCTCAGGATAGACGCCATATTCCACCGCCCACTCACATTTATACTTGATTGCCTGTGCATGGATCGTCTTGATACGGTCGATATTCTCTCGCATGATCTTGCCCGGGACGCCCGCGACGAGCGAGTTCGGCGGGATTACGGCGTTCTCCTTGACCACGGCGCCTGCCGCGATAATCGAGCCGCGTCCGATCTTTGCCCCTGTGAGAACAATGGCGCCCATGCCGATCAGCACGTGATCCTCGATCTCACAGCCGTGAATGCATGCGCTGTGTCCGACCGTCACATAGTCGCCGATGATGCACGGGTTCTCATCCGCGACATGCAGACACGTGAGATCCTGGATGTTCGAACAGACGCCGACCGAGATATAGTTAACATCGCCGCGTGCAGCAACCCCCGGCCAGAGGCTCGCGTACTGTCCGAGCCGCACATCACCCGAGAGGAACACCTGCGGCGCGACGAACGCCTCCTCGTGAATCTGCGGCGTAATGCCGTGAAAGGCATGGAATCCGTCTCCTTTGAATGTAAACATAGCAGCTCCTTTCAAACAGATGCGCACAATTTATTTTATCGCATTTCGGACAAAAAGAAAAGCTGGTGATCCTCACCAGCCTGTATTTCCTGCCATTTGGTCGTCGATGCACGACGCGCTCGTGCGCGTCTCCCCCGTGCAGACACTAATCATCCCGCCAAGTCTCAAGGTATCCCTCGCCAAGGCCAGCTAATTCTTCCAAATGTGCCGTATGCCGTTCCCCCATTCCCTTTCGAATGCTGGCACACGTATAAGAAATACGAGTGATAATTTACCATATCCGCCGTGCTATTGCAACAGTTCTGCACCCTCCGGGAAAATTTAATAGAACACAGCATTACGAAAAGACAGACGATTATTTCTTCAAAGTGCAGGCCAAAAATCGCGCTGAATTTATCTGTGATCTCCACATCTCCGCTTGACTTCATCGCGCTTCTGCACTATAATCAACGTATGAATAACTGTTCATATAAAAGCAGAAAGTGGTGATCCATCATGGATTCAGCAGCACAGTCTCATGAATGCGGGTGCGGATGCACGCATGCGCAGGCGGAACGGAGCGCGTACCTGTCCATGCGCACGCGCATCGCGGCAGCAGTGCTGCTCTTTCTCCTCGGCATGCTCTGCGGCGAGGGGACGGCGGGCACTATTCTCTTTCTCGCGGCATATCTCCTCGTCGGCGCTGATGTTCTCTGCCGTGCCGCTGTGCATCTGCATCGGGGGCATATCTTTGGCGAGCACTTTCTCATGAGCACCGCCACGATCGGCGCACTCGCACTCGGCGACTATGCCGAGGCCGTCGCTGTTATGCTTCTCTATCAGCTCGGCGAGTTCCTGCAGGATCGTGCCGTTCAGCGTGCACGCCGCTCCATCACAGCGCTCATGGACATCCGCCCCGACACGGCACGCGTCCTCATGGACGGGCGCGAGGAGATCGTACATCCCGCGGCGGTTGCCCTTGGCAGCACGATCCGCATCTATCCGGGCGAGCGCGTGCCGCTCGACGGGACGGTGACCGCAGGCGAGAGCACGCTTGACACTGCCGCGCTCACGGGCGAGTCCCTGCCGCGCACCGTGCGTATGGGAGATACGCTGCTCAGCGGCTGCGTCAACATCACGGGTGCGCTCACCGTACGCGTCACAGCCGCCTACGCACAGTCCGCTGCGGCGCGCATTCTGGAGCTCGTGGAAGAGGCCGCCGAGAAGAAGTCGCGCACGGAGGCATTCATCACACGCTTTGCGCGCATCTATACGCCCGTCGTCGTATGCGCCGCTCTCGGCATCGCCGTCCTGCCGCCGCTCGTCATGGGAGAGCCCTTCGCTCCGTGGGTCTATCGTGCACTGACCTTCCTCGTCATCTCCTGCCCCTGCGCCCTCGTCATCTCTGTCCCGCTCACCTTCTTTGCAGGACTCGGGGCAGCATCCCGTGCGGGTCTCCTCGTCAAGGGCAGTTCCTATCTCGACGCGCTCGCCCGTACGGACACCATCGTCTTTGACAAGACGGGCACGCTCACCGAGGGCAGCCTCCGCGTGACGCGCATTCTCCCCGCCGCAGGCGGTACGGAACAGGAGGTGCTCGCCCTCGCCGCTGCAGCAGAACAGCACTCGTCCCATCCGACGGCGCGGGCCGTCATGCGCGCTTTCGCGGAATGCGGCGGCACCCCTGCGGCTGTCCATGACATCGAGGAGCGGGCGGGACGCGGCATCACCGCATGCAGCGAAAAGCGCGTCATCTGCATCGGCACACACGCATACCTCAGCGAGAGAGGTGTCGCCGACCTCCCGCCTGCCGCACCTGCGGGTGCGATCTGGCTCGCCGTGGATGGAGCGTATGCGGGCATGATCTGCGTCGCCGACACCGTCAGGGCAGGTGCTGCGGACGCCGTCCGCGCGCTGAGAGAGCACGGCATCCGCGAGACCGTCATGCTCACGGGCGATGCCCGCCCCGCCGCACAAGACGTCGCTGCGGCAGTCGGCATCGACACGGTATACGCCGAACTCCTGCCGCAGGACAAGGCGGCGCATCTTGAGCGTCTGCTCGCCGCCGAGCGCGCGGGCAGGACACTCGCCTACATCGGCGACGGCATCAACGACGCGCCCGTCCTTGCACGTGCCGACATCGGCATCGCCATGGGCGGCATCGGTGCGGACGCCGCCATCGAGGCGGCAGATGTCGTACTCATGACCGACGAACCGCGCAGGCTCGTCTCCCTCCTCGCCCTCGCACGCCGCACCGTCCGCATCGCACGGGAGAACATCGCCCTCGCCGTCGGCATCAAGGCGGCCGTCCTCCTCCTCGGTGCACTCGGCTGGGCAAGCCTCTGGGCGGCGATCTTCGCCGACGTGGGCGTCACCCTCCTCGCCGTCCTCAACGCCATGCGTGCCATGCGGGCGCAGAAGGACTTCATCCATATTTAAGGAAGCACTGATAAATTCGGCACAACCATCTTGACGCATCTTTTTCGCCCGCTTTTCGTTAGCAAATCCTCCACATAGCCCTCGCTATGCGTCCGGTTTGCTGCCTCAATCGGACAAAAAATCTACGCCAATCTGGCAGACCTCATTTTATCAGTGCTTCCTTTATGATCTATATGGAGGAACAACGATGAAGCAATTTCTCGATCAACTCGCTGTGCCGCACGGGGACTGGACGGCGCTCTTCTCTGCCTGCCTCGGCAAGATGATCAGCGTTCAGCAAGCCTGTGCCGAGTACGTGGTGAAAAACGAGGACTGGAACGTCGATCTTGCACGCGGCGTGATCAGCTTCGGCACGCGGGAATACCCGCTCCAGTTCATCGGAAGTGAGTCTGCATCGAGCGGCACATGGCTCTGGGGCTGGGAGAACATCAATGATTTCCCCGAAAAGATCATCCGCCTTGCACGTGAGACGAGGGAGTTCGGTGCAGGTCAGCAGATCGAGGCATTGACCACGGACGAATTCAACCTAAACGATACCTATAACGGGCACAACCTCTCCATCGTCACCTGCGGACTGGCGGACGGGTACGCCTACTATCGCTGTCCGCATGACGGCGGCGCATTCTTCGTCGGCCTGTCGGATGTGCCGGATGCGGTCTTTGATCCCGTTGATTTTCCGCGCTTTATTTCGACGGTATCGCAGTGCATCCAGCAGTTCGATGTGGATCATCGCATCCTGGTCGAGGGATTCCTGCGGTGGAATCAGACGCCGTACGAGTGGCACGGGTCACGCATCACGGCACACTTTACGCAGGATCTCATCATCGCCTTTGAGGATGTGGACGGCTCACAGCGCATCTCCGCGATGCGAAGTGTTTGACTCCGATCAGAAATCCCCCTGATGCAGCATGGCATCAGGGGGATTTCTTTATGCCGTGTATGTGTTTCTATGATTTAAAAAAATATATTGTACCTATTGAAATTCTGTTTTATCTGTGTTATATTTACATTGTAATTAATAGAATTACAAAATATAAATCAAAAGGAAGTGATCGCTGTGTCTTTATCCATCATTCAAAAAATGAACGATATGCTCCTCGCTGAGATGCCGGAGTATCGTGCGCAGGCGGCGGAGGTGGCCGAGGATGCGGCGGCGCAGCGGAATCTGCTGCGCGCGCTGATGAATGTGCGCCCTCCGCGTCCGCTTTCGGGAGACTTTCTGGCGCTGCAGGATCAGCTGCTCTCAGCGGAGCGCGAGGCACGCGGCGTAGTGGATGTGACGACGCTCCCATCCGTCGCCTCTGATGCGCGTATTGCCATCTGGCAGGGCGACATCACGCGCCTCGCGGCGGATGCGATCGTCAACGCGGCCAACGCTGCCCTGCTCGGCTGCTTCATCCCCTGTCACCGCTGCATCGACAATGCGATTCACTCGGCGGCGGGGCTGCAGCTGCGCGCGGCATGCGCTGCGCTGATGGAGGAGCAGGGGCATCCAGAGGAGACGGGAACGGCGCAGATCACGGAGGGGTACAATCTCCCTGCGCGGCACGTCATCCATACGGTCGGACCGATCGTCAGCGGTGCTCTGACGGATCGTCATCGGGCGCAGCTCGCCTCCTGCTATCGTTCCTGTCTCTCCCTTGCCGCGGAGCATGGTCTCAGGAGCATCGCGTTCTGCTGCATCTCGACGGGGGAGTTTCACTTCCCAAATGCGGCGGCGGCGGAGATCGCCGTGCGTGAGGTGCGGGATTTCCTCACGCGTGATACGTCCATAGAACGCGTCGTTTTCAACGTGTTCAAGGACGAGGATCGGCACATCTACGAAAGGCTTTTGTCATGACGGAATCCATCACACGCATCACCGATGCGCTCCGCGCGGCGGACTGCGTGCTCATCGGCGCGGGCGCAGGACTCAGCACCTCAGCGGGCTATGACTATGCGGGTACGCGGTTTATGACGTATTTCGCAGATTTTCACGAGCGATTCGGTATGACGGACATCTACAGCGGGGGCTTTTATCCCTTTCCGTCACGTGAGATTTTCTGGGCGTGGTGGAGCAGGAGCATCTACGTCAACCGCTATGCGCCGATGCCGGAGAGCGATGTCTATCCGAATCTCCTCCATCTGGTTCGTGAAAAGGATTATTTCGTCCTGACGACGAATGTCGATCATGCCTTTCAGCGGACGGGGTTCGATAAAAAGCGTCTCTTTTACACGCAGGGGGATTATGGTCTCTTTCAGAGCAGTCAGCCGGCGGGGGTTACGGCGCATCGCACCTATGACAACGAGGATGCCGTACGTGCGATGCTCACGGCGCAGGGATTCACGTTCGCTGCCGACGGGGCGCTCATCGTTCCCGCGCGGAATGCGCTGCGGATGGAGATCCCGACGGAGCTCATTCCCCGCTGTCCCGATGATGGTGCGGAGATGACGACGAATCTGCGTGCAGACGCCTCTTTTGTCGAGGATGCGGGATGGCACGCCGCCGCCGCACGCTGTACGGACTATCTTGCACGGATGGAGGGGCGGCAGACACTCCTCCTGGAGCTCGGCGTGGGGATGAATACGCCCGGCATCATCAAGTATCCGTTCTGGCGCATGACGGCAGAGCGCATGGATGTGACACTCGTGACAGTGAGCCGCGATGCGTATGTGCCGAAGGAGATTCATGATCGGAGTATTGTGCTTGGCAGCGATATTGGAGCGGTGCTGAGAGAGCTTGTTTGAAGGGCTGTTGCACGAGAATTTTAGCGTCGTGCAGCAGCCACTTTTTTGTGCGCGTCTTAAGGAAGCACTGATAAATTCAGCACTACCATCTTGACGCATCTTTTTCGCCCGCACTTCGGCGGAAAATCCTCCACATAGCCTTTGCTATGCGTCCGGTTTTCCACCTTGTTCGGACAAAAAATCTACGCCAATCTGGCAGACTTCATTTTATCAGCGATTCCTTAGTTTTTGCATCCGATCGATTTTCTTGTCCCATGCGTGCGCCTATGCTATACTATTTCCTGTATCATCAACGGGATATGCATATTCCATAATACAATAACTTATAATATGAAATTACACATAATAAAATAAAATAAATTATAAATAATAACACAAAATATGGGGAGAGAAGATGAGCGATACCATTTACATCGAGCCGGATCTGTCGTATCTGGAGGATCGCCTGGATGCGCTCGGCGACTTTGTCGGTGCGGCGCATTCGGAGATCCATGCCGTCGGGCGCAGTGTCGATGATCTGCGTGAGGACGTGACGTCTCTGACGCAGGACTTCCATAGCTATACGGCAAAACAGGAGCTGACGAACCGCATCCAGCTCGCAGAGATCCGTCTGGTGAAGCTGCGGCAGGAGATCGAGCACCGATTCGGCCACTATGCGGAGATCCGCCGCATGGCGCGCGGCATTCTGGAGGCAAATGATCTCGCGGTTGTGCGGCAGGATACGCTGCGTGCAGCGGCAGAGGAGCTCATGCTTCGTGCGCCCGGCTATTGGCTGGCACCGGCACTCGTTGCGCTCGCAGCGTGGATCAGCGACGAGGAGGAGGTCGCAAACCGCGCATGCGCGGAGGCACTGCACCGCGATGATGAGCGAACGTCACTCTTTTTTGCACTGGTCTGCCGCCGTTTCGGCCGGAAAGAGACGAGCCTGCACTGGCTGCAGCGCTACTTTGCCGGACTGGATGGGGGGGCGCTTGACCGCAAGGCGGGCATTGTCATCGATGCCTACGTGTCAGGCCTCCTTGGCCGCGATGCGGACGGGCTCATCCGCCGCCGGATCGACGGCTGGATCGATCGGTTCAGCAGGGTATATAGTTTTGCCGCTGCACAGGAAAAACGCTGGTATGAGGCGATGAAGGCGATGTGCCCCGCTCCGCCCGCAGAGGGCAGTTTTCCCTATCTGAGGGTGCACACCGACAGATCGGTGTCGGGGGCACTGGAGCATACGCTTTCGTGTGCGCGTCTCTATGAGAAACTCAGCACAAATTTTCAGCAGATCGTCGCACAGACGGTGCCGCCCCGCACGCTGAAACAGCAGCTGGACAGCATCCTGGAGCGTCTGGCCGCCGACTTTGATGCGGCGGAAAAGCCGCTGCACATGGAGTCGATCCTTGAGAAGCTGGTCATCCATGAGGGCGGCAGGGAGGATCGTGCGCGCAGAATTTTGGCGGAGAAGGTAAAGGCATTCGACGAGCGGCGCGACTTCATGCAGCTCCTGTCGGATGCGGCGATGCACCCGCAGGAGATGCAGGCGAGCCCCGCGCTGCAGAAAATGGCGCTTGCCCTTGGGCGTGATGCGATTCTTTCCGCCTTTCGCGATATTGTCGCGGAGAACCGCGCCGCCATCCCGCAGACCATCAAATTTAGGATTCTTGCATTTGATAACGAGACGGAAGACGGATCCAATGAGGAAAAACTGCTGCGGTTATTTGTCACGTGGAACGATGTTAAGCGCATGATCCGCATGCGCCCCTATGAGCTGTCCTCACAGGAAAAGCTCTTCCGATGGATATGGCTCCTCCCCGTGCTGCTCGGTCTCTACGGCGGGGAGGTATACTGGACGGCGCTCGGCATCGTCGCCGGCGCGGTGATCTTTAACGCGTACATCAAGGCGAAGAAACGCATGGACAGCATCCATGCGAGCATTACGGAGGAGTATCAGAAACAGGAGGAGGAGGGCAAGCAGATGCTCCGCGGGGTGATCGCGGAGATCGTGGACTACCGCACGGAGATCGCGCGGCTCGATGCGGAGAGCGAGAAGGTCATTGACTTCCTGCAGGGACTGAACCCGGCGCAGTTCATAGGAAGCGCGGACGGCAGCCGCCGTGTGCGGGTGTGAGGTGGTATCATGAGCAAGAGAAATGTTTTCCCGTCATTTGCGGAGGAAGTGCGTCAGAAACAGCTTGCCGCGAGGCATGCGGAGATGGATGCCTTCGCCGCTGTACCTGCGGCATCAGACAAGGCAGAGGATGGAGTCACGCATGGTGCGGCGGCGCAGATGAAACGCCTTTCCTCTGCTGCGGCGGACAGGGAAAAGGATGAGGTGCTTGCGGCGGGACTGCCCGCGTGGAATCTGGAGCCGCCGTCCACCCCGGTGCGCAGGAGGCGGCAGTGAATACGCCGCCCATGACGTATGCGGCATGGGTGACGGTACTGGATCGTCTTGCCGCGGGGATGGAGGATGAGGCCGTGCTGCATGAGATGCGTGCTGGTTCACTCGCATGGCAGAGCGGCGTTGCCGAGCGGTTTACACAGCGGTTCTCCGATGCGGTGAATGTGCGCATCAACCGTGCGTCGGATCATTTTTCCCGAGCGATGGGACGCGCATCGGATGCATCCGCGACGATCGGCGCGCTGCTTTCTCTGCGGCGGACGCTCCGCTTTCTCCGCGATGTCGTCGATATCCCCGCCCTCCCTGCGGAGACGCGCGGGAGTTTTATCGCGCTCGTGCAGGACGCGGCAGACCGTATGCAGGAGAGTCTGGAGGACTCGGCGCAGCGTGACCGCAGCGGGCGGATGGCGAGCATCGTACGCGGACATCGCGTGAATATGCTCCGCTGAAATGTTTGCGGGGAGGACACAGTCCGTCACACCAATAGAATCCGATATGATGATACGGAGGTTTTGATGAGCGCACGAAATGAATGCAAGGAGCTCCTTGCGCGCTATGCGACGGCGCGCATTCCCTTTATCGCGCTTCATACCGTGGAGCGTGCGCGGGCACTGCATCTGCTGAAGGAGACAGCGGAGGAGATCGCCCAGCCCTTTTACATCCATACGCTCTCCAAGGGGGTCTATGACCTCACGACGGAAAAGGTGCTGTGCGACGATAAATCCGTCTATGGCGCAATCGACTTTATGGGCGAACAGATGAAGCACCGCGCCAATCTCACGCTCGTTCTTACGGAGATCCCCGACCTTTCGTCGGACACGAGCGACGCGCGTCAGCTGCTCGACCTTGTGACGCTTGCGAACGAGACGGGCGGACAGATCATTGTCCTCACGGCGTCTGCCGTCTGGAACCGCCTGCAGCGGCTCGGTCTGACACTGTCCCTGCCCCTCCCGGACGAGGAGGAGATGGAACAGATCGTGCGCGGCTACATCGACGACTATCGGCGTGAGATCGCGGTGGAATGGGACGCGGCGGACATCCGCGAGGCGGCGTCCATCCTCAGCGGCGTCACGGCGATTGAAGCGGAGAATGTCATGGCGGCACTCGTGGCGAAGCGTTCCATCCGCAAGGAGGATATGGACGAGGTGCGCACGGCAAAGGATCGCCTTTTCTCCGACATCTCGGGACTGGAGAAGATCACGGTCGATGCGGGGGCGTGCGATGTCGGCGGCCTTGCGGGGCTGACGGAGTGGCTCGGGGAAAAGCGTCTCCTCTTTACCGCTGAAAAGCGCAGTATCCTGCGGGAAAAGGGACTCAAGTCTCCGCGCGGCATCCTCCTCGTCGGCGTGCCGGGCTGCGGCAAGTCGCTCTCCGCAAAGGCGATTGCGGCGCAGTGGAAGCTGCCGCTCTACCGTCTCGACTTTGCGACGGTGCAGGGCAGCTACGTCGGGCAGACCGAGCAGCAGCTGAAGGATGCGCTCACGACGGCGGAGAACGTCGCACCGTGCATTCTCTGGATTGATGAGATCGAAAAGGGGCTTTCGGGGGCGGGCAGTGCGAATGACGGCGGCGTCTCCACGCGCATGGTCGGGCAGTTCCTTTTCTGGCTGCAGGAATGCCGCAAGCAGGTCTTTGTCGTGGCGACGGCGAACGATGTGTCGATGCTGCCGTCGGAGCTTCTGCGGCGCGGGCGTTTCGATGAGCTTTTCTTCGTTGATCTGCCGACGGCGGAGGAGCGTCATGACATCCTGCAGCTCTATATGCGCAAGTATCTCGGACTGGATTTCGCGGGGGCGTTCGCCGATACGCTTGTCGCCATGACGGACGGCTTTACGGGGGCGGATCTTGAGTCCACCGTGCGTGATCTCGCCTATCGCGTCATCGCGAATCCCGCCTTTCGTCTGACGGAGGAAAATCTGCGCGCGGCGTTTGGCAACGTTGTCCCGCTCTCTGCCACGGCACCGGAGAAGATCGCCGCCATCCGCGACTGGGGCCGCGAACGCGCCGTCCCGGCGAGCGGACGTCCCATCGGTGCAGCAGATCTGCCGCCCTCTGCCGAGAAGCGCACACGCCGTGTGTTGGTATAATAGATAAGGAGTTTGTCATGCCACGTCCCATGCTGCATCGTTCCTCCGCGACGGAGACCCATACGAATCCGCTCAGCCTCATGTCAGCGCCGAAAGCAAAGGAGATGACCGAAGAACAGAAGGCCGAGATATATCATCTGCTGAAAAAGCAGCGCTCCAAGGCATATATGGATGCGATTCATCAGCTGGATGCGGGCGGACATGTGATGAATGCCGCCGCGTGCGAGGCAATCCGCGCCGCCGTCGCCGCAGAGTTCCAGGCGCCGGGCGAGATCAGCATGCTCCCCGTCGGTATCGTCGCAAAATGCTGTCTCGGCGGTACATATGAGGTGCATACGTTCAGCATGTTGGGCGGGATCATCGAGCACTATCAGAAGGGAGTGCCATTGCCGGACGGCATGGAGCGCGCCCGTGCCCTCGCGATGCACGGCGCCTACGCGTTCATCGAGGTCTATTCCGACATACTCCGTGTGATCGGGAAGGACGGAAGCGTCGCCGTTGTGCGGTGAATCTATCTGTATTTCCCTGAATATGTATCTTTTCGCCGAGGGATTGCCAAGCGGCGGAAAGGAGATAAAAGAAGGACGATGGTATGAGGATGCAGCCCTCGCACGATCGTCCTTCTTTTATTGCCGTTTTTGTTAAGGAAGCACGGATAAATTCGGCACGACCATCTTAGGGAAGTATTGATCAACTCAGCATGGTCGATCGCAATTCTTTTTTCTTTTAAAACGAAATATATTTTCTTTTATCACCGAGAAAAAATAAAATTCAATTATTTTATGAAAAATAATTGAATTTTATCTAAGATTATGTTATATTGTAGTAGATTTCAGACGAGTTTTATCGAAAGGAGAATTGCGTTGCGTATTATTTATACCGACACCTATCAGAATATGAGCAAGGAGGCGGCAAAGATCCTTGCGGGGCAGCTCTGGGTCAAACCGGACTCGGTTCTGGGGCTTGCCACAGGCAGCACGCCAGTCGAGCTCTATCAGAATCTGGTTTGGCTGCATGAGGCCGTGGGGCTGGATTTCTCCGAGGCAACGTCATTCAATCTGGACGAGTATGTCGGCCTGCCTGAGGACGATCCGCAGAGCTATCACCGCTTTATGCACGAGAATCTCTTTGACCATGTGAATATACGGAAGGATCACATCTTCTTCCCAAACGGCATGGCAAAGGATGCAGACGCCGAGGCGGCGCGCTACGAGGCGGCGATTGCGGCGGCGGGCGGCATCGATATGCAGCTCCTCGGGATCGGGCGCAACGCGCACATCGGCTTCAATGAGCCGGGCGAGGCGTTCGCACGGACGACGCACAAGGTGGTGCTCAAGGAGAGCACCATCGAGGCAAATTCACGCTTCTTCTCCTCTCCTGATGAGGTGCCGCGTGAGGCGATGAGCATGGGCATCGGCACGATCTTTCATGCACGCCATATCGTCCTCATGGCGAGCGGCGCAGAGAAGGCAGAGGCGGTGCGCGATGCGGTATGCGGAACGATTACGCCGCGCGTCCCCGCCTCCATCCTCCAGCTGCATCCGCAGGTCACGCTCATCGTTGACCGTGAGGCGGGCGCGCTGCTGCGGGAATCGAGTGATACGAAATGAGAGCCATCCAAAACGGCGTTCTCATCCTGCCGAGCGCGGACGGACATTTTACCGCGCAGGAGGGTCTTGTCCTCTGCTATGATGAACGCATCACGAACATCCTGCCGGCGGCAGAGTTTCGCGCGGCAGATGCCGAAATGGTGATTGATGCGGCAGGTGCGTATGTTGCTCCCGGATTTCTGAACGTCCACATTCACGGATGTGACGGCGCGGATACAATGGATGAGGACGCAGATGCCCTCCGCCGCATCGCCGCATTTCAGGCGCGGACGGGTGTTACCTCCTTCCTGCCGACCACGATGACTTGTGCCTTTGATGCCGTAGAGCGCGCACTTGTGCGTATCCGCCGCGCGATGAACGCCGATGGCACGGGGGCGCGCGTCCTCGGTGCACACATGGAGGGCCCCTTCATCAGTCCCGCGAAGAAGGGAGCACAGGACGAGCAGTACATTCTGCCGCCCGCATTCGCGAAGATCGCGCCCTATGCGGATGTCATCAAGATCATCACGATCGCGCCCGAGATGCTGACAGAGGATGACTTTATTGCGCAGTGCCGCACGCACGGCATCATCGTCTCGCTTGGCCATACGGCGGCGGACTATGAGACCGCACGCGCAGCAATCACGGATGGTGCGGCGCACATAACGCATCTCTGCAACGCCATGACGGGGCTGAATCACCGCCGTCCCGGCGTTCTCGGCGCGGCGCTCGACAGCGATGCGAACTGCGAGCTGATCGTCGATAACGTCCACGTCCACCCCGCCATGCAGCGCATCATCTACGCGGCGAAGCGCGGTGCGCACATCATCCCCATCACGGACTCCCTGCGTGCCTGCGGGCTCGGCGACGGCGTCTCGGAACTCGGCGGGCAGAAGGTATTCGTCAAGGGGACGCTTGCGACACTCGCAGACGGCACCATCGCGGGCAGTGTGCTCTGCCTGAATCACGGACTTTCGATTTTTCGTGAGAACACGGGCGCATCCATCCCCGCTGTCGTGGAGACGGCGACGCGCACCCCGGCCGAGGAGCTCGGTGTCTATGACCGTCTCGGCTCGCTCACGGTCGGAAAATACGCCGATATTGCGATCTTCGATGAGCAGTTCCGGATACACCGCACAGTGATTGGCGGGCGGGATTGTTTTTGAAGAATAAATATATAAGCAATAGACTGAACAATAGCTAGAGGAATTGTCAAAACTCGTGTCCATTGATTGATCTTCTGTCGGCCAGATTCACCATCATTGCTTAGTTCTTCTAGTGAAGGTATCGCTTTAGTCATAAGCTGAGTAATAATTGAAGCCGTAATAAATGGCGAAAGACCTACCAACATAATCGAAAAGCTAGTTAAAGAACCACCAGTCAATAGATTGATAAATCCGCCAAGATCGGTTGAATTAATTGCGTTAGCCACAACATCTTTTAGTTCGGTAGGGTTTGCAAGCGGAACTGGTACGTGTGCCAAAAAACGATAAAGCACCAACAGTCCAATCACACCCAATACGCGGTTGCGCATATCTTTATTTTTAAGTGATTTAAATATATTCTTCCAATTCATAATCTATATTTTACCATATATTAGTCTTCAAAAAAAGCCTTAATTACTATTTAGCTAGGAAGTAAATTATTACCGCCAAACCCAAAACGACTCGATACCAACCAAAAACTTTAAAGTCATTCTTTTTAATGTAGCTTATAATAAATTTAATTGCAAACATTGAAATAATAAAAGTTGCCGCCATCGCAAAAATCAAATATTCCCATTCAACCAACGAAATCGCAGTTTTAAATTTAACAATTTTCAATAAACTTGCACCGAACATAATCGGTACGCCCATAAAGAAAGTGAACTCCGTAACCGCTTCACGAGACAACCCGCTCAATAATCCGCCAATAATCGTCGATCCCGATCGAGAAGTTCCTGGAATTAGCGCCAAAACCTGGCAAAGACCTACTTTCAGAGCGTCTTTTATCGAAATCTCTTCAACCGTTTTGGTATGAGTTTTGATTTTTTGTTGGGATAAGAGCCCCTCTACCCAAATAAAAATTACACCAACCACAGCCAGCATCACGCCAATTACTAAGCCATTTAGTTTATTATTTTGGAGTAGTTTTTCTATCATATCATCAAAAAGCAACCCCGCCACCACCGCCGGTATGCAGCCAATCATTACTTTACCCCACAAGCCCCATGTTTTTTCACGTTCATAACGGCTTTTAGAAGGACTTAACGGATTTAACTTGGAGAAATACAATACCACGACCGCCAAAATAGCACCCAACTGAATCACTACCAAAAATAAATCACGAAAAGTTGGCGAAAAGCTCAACCGAACAAACTCATCTGCCAAAACCATATGTCCAGTCGAAGAAATCGGCAACCATTCCGTAATTCCTTCAATCAAGCTAATAATCATCACCTTCAATAATTCAAAAAAATCCATTAGATCGTAGCTCCTCTCAGTATCTTTAATAATTTAAGCGTTAGGATTATTTTAACACAAAAAAACCAAATTTAAAACCAGCCCAATAGCTCTTTTCGCTATTCAAAGCTGGTTT
>ERZ773022.682-NODE-682-length-26037-cov-5.261373_pt1 | contig 26037 bp, 23 predicted proteins | sample MGYA00580839_ERZ773022 | MGnify/ENA primary metagenome ERZ773022 (study PRJEB29015, sample SAMEA2738020) | human oral metagenome | biome: human oral; feature: human-associated habitat; material: dental | place: China | collected 2044 ... | reverse complement strand
CCCGCCTCGATGGCAGCCGCTATGCGGCTGAGCACCGTCGTGGTGAAGTGTCCGCGCCGTCGATGCGCGGGAACGGTGCGGCCCCCGGCCAGCTCTGCCGCCGCGAGCTGCCGGTCCACGAGAAGGCGGCCGGCCGAAACGGGCGAGCCGTCGACATAGACGATGTGAACTTGGAGGCGGTCGGGCTCGTCGGCCATGGCGGCGGCGAGTCGGCTACATTCAGCGTCGACTCCGCTGCGGCCACACTCCCGGGAGATCTGAGCGTAGTCGGCGAGTTGGGCAACGCTGGCTCGAACCGCCGGCAAGGCCGCCTCCATCCCAGCTCTCACGGCTTCCGGGAGCTCGCGGAGGTCGAGAGCCAAAACCGTCTCTCGACCCCCAGCGATCAGTCCTGCCTCCAGCAGCGCCGCAGGGAGCCGCGTGGGAGGATCATGGCCGTAGAGCTTCCATTCAAACTGCGCGCCCCTCTCGCGCGCTAAAGAGATCTCGCGGCCGATGACGTCCGGCAGCGTGGACTCAGGACACTCGCTGTAGACGATTCTGACTTCCGATCCATCGGCGCTGGTTTCCCTGACGATCGGCCCTGGAGCGAGAATTCCCGAGCGCCGTCGGATTGTATCGAGTGTCGCCAGCAGCAGCTCAGACATGTCAATCCCCCTTCGGCCGCGCCCGCGCTTTTGCGCCGTCCAGGAGGCGCTCCGCGCTGCGGCACATGGCATCCATCAGACAATGAACCAGGCATTCATGGGTGCCTCAATCACCCGGACGGCTCAGCCGCACAGGCCGAGCCGCCTGGGGTCGGCTGCCTCAGCTGCTCAGGCGGTGCCAGCCGGAGCCCGAGTGCTCCCTCGGGTCAGCGGCCCTCTTCGGCGTGTAGTCGAAACCGTGGACCTTGACCGTGATGGGCTTGGTCTCCCTGTGCAGGAGCCTGTCGTCGTCGTCCTTGTTCCCGGTCTGCGGCCATGAGCACCAGGCGTTCAGATGCATGCGCGTGGTCGCCGTCGGCGCGGGGACGTTCTCGGTGCGGCTCCCCTCCCGCAGAAGGCTGGTGCGGTTGCCGTTCCACAGACGCCAGGTGACCTTCCCGGGCTCCCACTTGACGTCCATGTGATAGGTGCGAGTGGCCTCGGGCATCACGTAGGGGCTGACCTCGAACGACTTGCTGTCGCTGTCCCTGTAATACGTGAACTTGGCCCGCATCTTGTTGTCTTTCTCGTGCCACCGGGAAGTCTCGATGAGGTCGACTTCGCTATTGCCTTTCGTGGCATTCGAACCCCAATCATATGTGAAAGCGCCGAATACTGAGTGTTCGTCGAATTCACGAGTGTTCGATGTGAAAGAAAGGGTGTAGTCTCCGTAGCCGACGGCGTCGGCGCTGACGATCTCCGAACCGGTCATCAGACGCTTTCCGCGGTTGTAGTTGAGCTTCAAAACCAGATCATTGCCTGAAACGGAGGCGTTGTCCTTGGACCATTCGTCGGTCCGCATCGGGCCGCCGTCGTTCCAAGCGCTGTCGCGCACGTACCAATCACGCCCAGCCCACCTGAGTTTGGACGCCTTCCCGTAAGGGGGCTCGCCGTTTTCCGCCGGCCGCACCTGAGTTTGGGCGGAGCCGGCAGCGGGGCCCGCACTTGCAGGGCCGCCCGGAAAGGCCATGGATGCTGCGCAGACTGCGGCAGCCAGTGCGACGTACCTTCTCTTCATCTATATTTCTCCTTTGCCGTATGAGGATGTGCATCGTCGGGGAGCGAGTCGAAATGCGCGTTCGTTCGCCTCTAATCTTCCATTCCCGTGCTTCAATTGTCCCCTCTCGCAGCCGTGCAAGAAAGGGGAGTTTGTCGCGAATTTTAACGGTAACGTCCGTTTAGAATTGTAAACTTATTAATAAATCATTTTGATTTAAAACAACACTATCGAATGTAAATTTTGCCATACGGTGCGCGACGAAGTTTGACAGTGAGACTCGGACCACCCGACGCCTTGCACGATCTGCCGCGAAAACCCCGGCCCCGGCACGACGCAACGTTTCGGCGCAACACGCTTTCGACGCAATGTTTCGGCGCGACCGGCTTTCGGCACAGCTTTCGGGCGCGGATCTCGACACTTCGGGCACGCCCCTCAACACGACGCCCTCAGAGTCCTGTTGCCCTCAAAGGCCCGCAAGGCCTCTCTCGGCCATCGGCACGTTGGACTCCCCCAGCCGAATCCGCCAGGCGTCGAAGTCGCCGTCGTCGGCGACGATCCAACGAGAACGGAGTCGCCCGCGATCGTTGACGACGCCGACGAAGAGTGCCGCCCAAACAGGGCGAGACAGGCGCTCTAGCTCCGCGCGCCAACGGGCGAGCACGCGATTGAGGTCCTCGATCGCCTCGGCGGGCATCCACCCTTCGAAGCCGCGGCCGTTCCATATCAGGAGGGCGTAGGTCTGGATTCCGGGAAGGGCACCGTCCGCGTTGGCCACGAGCGCGACCTTCGACCAGTCCCACACGACGCTCGCCGCGGCGGCCGCGAGCACATCCACAGTCTGGGCGGCAAAGGGCTCGCCTGCCTCGCACGCGTCGAGGCCGCAGCGTGCTTCCAGGCTGCGGCCCCGAGCTTCGAGACTGCCGTATCGGGTTTCAAGGGCGCGCCCCCGGACCATTGGACCTTCTTTCGTCGGAGCCGCCCACCCGGGCGGCCTTTCTCAGTTCGAAGCGGCAAGTGCGCGGCGGCACAGCGGCAAGCGCAGTTGCAGGCCGCCGCGGCACGCAGATGACGACGCAAGGCTCGCAAGCGCCTTGAACAAGGCCCGCGAGGACAGGCGGCAAGGCACGTCGATGCGCGGCAGCCAAACGATTTGCGGGCGGGAGCGACGCAAGCCGCGACCGCGAAGCGAGGCAAGCCGCATGCAAAGGCCTCTAAGTCAGCACTCCGTGCGTGAAGGCGTGCGATCCTCAAGCAAACCCGCCTGCCCGTTTCTGACCGGCACTCCATGCGTGAAGGCGTGCCGACTGCATAATACCCTGCCCCCGCCCCGCTTCTTTCTCACAGGCAACGGGCTTGAACATCTATGTGACATACACCGCTTTTTTGATTACCTTCGCCGCCGTCGCCGTTCACACCGCCCTCGCAGGCATCGACGCGAGAGCGCCCAAGCCTTCCGAAACGCCGAACGGCAACGGATGGCGACGTCGTCGTACCTCCCTTTGCGTGGCGCACCCACACGCCAAACGCTCGAGGCCCAGCGCCAAGAGACAAGCGCGCCGACGCCGGAAGACCGGGCCGCCGGAAGGAGAGAAAGCCTCATCTTACTCCCGGAGAACACAACCTTTTCACAACGTCGCCCCCAAATTTGCCACATGATGCTATTTTGTTCGCCGCCCGGTGCATTGTGGTACTCAAGTCCGATTCCTTTCGGTTTCCGGGGCGGCTGCGGGCATGGCACGCCTCTCAGAAATGAGCTTAGGTTCACGCACAATTTAAGGTAGGGTATGTGGCAACAAAAGCAGTTGCGCTTACACACGCAGCCGATACGCGACAACGGTGTTTCACGCACCACACGTTATGGCGGCGCTTGACGCGCACTGGCCCGCCGCTTGAGACTCGCGGGGGCATATAGCCAACTGAATCAGCCAACCGAATCCGCACCAGCCAAGCGAAAGAACGATTCTATGACCACACCCGACATCCCTCGGAGCGAGATAGCGAACGCGCTCGAGTTTCGCCATGCTTGCAAGGCGTTCGACGCAAGCAGGAAGATACCCGATTCCGACGTCGAACTGATCGTGGACGCGATTCGTCTCGCCCCCAGCTCCTACGGTTTCGAACCGTGGAATGTCATCGTCGCCCAGAGCGAGGACCTGAGGAACGCAGTCAAGGCATTCGCGGGGAACAACGCCGCACGCTTCGACGCCAGCCACTTCCTCATCTTCACCGCAAAGACCGGCCTGCAGATCACGCGTCAGGGCGGCCACATCGACCACATCCTGCGGGACGTCCGCGACCTCGACGACGACGAAGCGGCTGATTTCAAGGCCTTTTGGACCAAGTGGGCTGAGAGGGACTTCAAGCTGATAACGGCCGACGTCGTTCATCAGTGGGCCGCGCGTCAAGCGTACATCGCGCTCGGCGGGGCGATGCTGGCGGCCGCGGAGCGGGGAATCGACTCCTGCCCGATCGAGGGGTTTTCGATCGACGGCGTGCGCGAGATCCTGACCGAGCGGGGCCTCATCGACCCCACAGACTCCTCGCCGGTGGTCATGCTCGCTCTGGGGTACCGAGCCGGCGGCCAGCCGGCGCATTCGAGGCGCGATATCGAAGAGATCGTCCGCTGGGCCTGACCCGGCCCAGGGGCACGCGCGGCGGCCGGGCCCGCACCCCGGCCGGACGTTCGGAGTCACCGCACACAAACCGAATGCGTTCCGACGCCGCAGGCGGATCGAGAAACCGAATTTGCGCAAACCGAAGGAGGCCAATCAGCCGATAAGCAGCCAGCACATAAAGGGGGCCCGGGGGAACCCCCACACGAATTCCCCCGGGCCCGGTTTCACGCCCTCGTAGACGTGGATGGCGGTCGTGGTGACTAATCAGCTTCGCGCAAAGCCGATGTACTTCCAGGACCGACCGAATGTGGCGGTGGTGGACTTCACCGCCACAGGTGACGACCTTCGACGCACCCCGAACGTCGTCACCAGTCTTTATAACGTTTCGATAACATGAGCGTAGGCGGAGAAGTTCAACTATGCACGTCGAAAGCATGGGTCTTCCAACCCATCTTGCCCAACTTGACATTCGCTTCCGTCACAGCCTTCACACCGTGCACTCTTTCGCACAACCTTCGCCCCTTTCGCAACATTTCGATCAATCGGCGTCGTGACGCCGATTTCGGGGCGCATCTGTTGCAGCGGCGCCCCTCGTCCGCTGAGCCGCTCGGAAGCAAAACCTGTTGCCCATCCCACGACAATGAACTTAACGGCTTCGTTAGTTGTTTCCGTCACACTTCATGCGTCAGGCGGTTGTCGCTCGAAGTTTCTGCGCAGGGCGCTCACACGGAATTGCCTCGCGGCGCTTCTTGCCGGGCTCACGCAACGCGCCCTTTGCGAGTCTTCCGCAACGCTTCTTGCTGGGCTCACGCCATGCGCCTTGCAGAGCTTCCGGTGAAACTCTGCCCGTCACCAACGCCGTTTCCGCTCCCAAGCAAGACTTGGCAAAGCCCCTCTGCAAGGCTCTGGGAGGAAACCGAAGTTCGACCCGAAAACCGGAGCAATCGGTCCGAGAACCGGAGCGTTCCGTCCAGGAACCGGAGCAATCGGACGAAGAACCCCGCGTTCGGGTTGGAGAACCGCTCCCGTCTGAGTCAGAGGACCGGCCGCACCAGGATCGGAGGACATCCGCGCCTGAATCGGAAGACAGCCGCACCTGAATCGGAAGACCAGCCGCACCTGATCGCGCAAACGCCGACGTGGCGAACCTCCAAGCCTCAATTCGGTTCCCGCATATGCATCCTCGGCGTCGCTGGACTACCGTATAACCTGTGAGTGAGGACAATTCGGCACGCGCCGCCTACCGGCGCAAGATGCAGCAACGCCAAACGGTGCTCTTCAGCACGTTGACAGCCACTTTGGCCGTCATCATGGTCATAGCGATGCTCATCTGGACGAAAGTCATTCCATTGCCCTTCGAGCCTAGCTTCGCGAGAGACGAGGACCCCGACAAGGTGGTCACGCCGTGCATAGCCGACGGTTCGAAAGCCACCGAAGTTTCCTCGATCACGGTTAACGTCTACAACGCGACGAACCGCACAGGCATTGCGGACGAGGTCGCAAAATCTTTCAAAACGTCGGGCTTCAGCGTGGCGCAAACCGAGAATTGGGGCGGCGAGACGGTGATCAAAGAGTCCGCTCGGATCGTCACCGGCCCTCGCGGCATCAACGCCGCTTACACGGCTGCCCAATACATCCCGGAATCCGTAGTCCACTACGATCCCTCGATAAACGACGAGACGATCTCCGTTGTGCTCGGCACCGGCTACGACAGGGTGCTCGACGCAAAAGACGTCAAGAGCAAGAATCCAAAAGGCAAGCTGACAGCAGCCAAGGACTGCGTGCAGGTCAGCAACCACGGCAAGTGACGGCGTCGGCCCGGAAAGGCCTTAGCGCTGCATTCGGGCCGATCGCAGCGCCCCTTCTTCCAGCTCGGCTCCGGCGGGCGCCGAGGCCGGCGTCGCCGGCTCCTGACGCGTTCCGCACACGGACGCAAGCAGGCGCATGCCGTGGAAGATCGCAATGGCGGCGAACGAGCCCAGGGCGATGCCCTCGAAGACCATGTCCCCGGCGACCCAGGTGTAGTTGGCGATGGCCACGACCATCGCGACGGCCGCGGTGTTGAGGTTGACCGGATCGGAGAAATCAACCTTGTTCTGAACCCAGATTCGAACGCCGAGCATTCCGATCATTCCGTAAAGCACGGTTGCGGCGCCGCCGAGGACGCCGGCGGGAATCGTCGCGACCGCCACTCCGAACTTCGGCAGAAACGACAGGCCAAGGGCGAAAAGCGAGGCCACCACGTATGCGGCCGTCGAATACACCTTGGTGGCGGCCATGACGCCGATGTTTTCGGCATACGTGGTGGTTCCCGAGCCGCCTCCGCTGCCGGCGAGGGCCGTCGAGACGCCGTCGGCGAAAAGGGCGCGTCCGGTGACGCCGTCGAGGTTCCTGCCCGTCATCGCGGAAACGGACTTGACGTGGCCGATGTTCTCGGCGACGAGGACAAGCACGACGGGAACGAAGAGGCCCAGCAGGGCGACGTCGAAGGCGGGGGCGTGCAATTCGGGGAGCCCGAGCCACCCGGCGCCGGAGATCGAGCCGAAATCCACCTCGCCGCGCACACACGCAACGGCGTATCCGAAGAGGACGCCGAAGAGGATCGACAGGCGGCCGACGATCCCCTTGAAGCAGACCGTGAACAGAAGGATCGCGACGATCGTGGAAATCGCCGTGACAGGGGCCTCCTTGACGTTGTTCCAGGCGCTGGGGGCCAGATTGAAGCCGATGAGCGAGACGATCGCTCCGGTCACCACGGGCGGCATGAGCTTGTCGATCCAGCGGGTTCCGGCAAAGTGCACGACGAGGCCGATGGCGGCGAGGGTCAGGCCCGTCGCTATCACGCCGCCCTGGGCGAGCGCCATCTTGTGAGAGTCGATCGCGATCCCCGATTTCGAGCTGTACCCCGTCACGGCGGCGATGGGCGCGATGAGCGCGAAGGAGGATCCGAGATAGCTCGGCAGCTTCCCGTTCGTGATGAGGAAAAAGAGGATTGTGCCGGCGCCTGTGAAGAAGAGCGTGGTGGAGGGGTTGAAGCCCGTGAGAATGGGAACCAGGAAGGTCGCGCCGAACATCGCCACAACGTGCTGGGCGCCGATGCCGACGGTGCGGGGCCACGAGAGCCGCTCCTCAGGGGGAACCACCTCCCCCGGCTTGATCGTGCGGCCGTTTCCGTGCAGTTTCCAACCTAAAGCCATGGGGTCCTCTCCCGTTGCGTCACGGGCGCCCGATGGGGCACCCGATCTAGCGTAGAGCATGCCGGCGGCCGAACGCGTCCGCCCCGCCGACGGGCCTATGAACAGCCTCAGGCACGCGCGGGGCCAGAGACGGGAGCGGAGCCGGAAAGCCCTGCCAGGCGGGATTCTATGGCCGCCCACACCTCGGCCGGAGCCTCTTCGGGAGCGTAGTGCCCCGCTCCGGGGACGGTCGTCGCGACGAGATTCCTGATGCCGGCCTCGTGCAGCCCCTTCTCGTAGTCGCCGAGCACACCCCCTTCTCTTTCTCCGCGCAAGTAGAGGACGGGCGTCGAGATTTCCTTCAGGTCGCGTGCATTTCGATCCGCGTCGCCCCACAGCCCGCGATAGAAGGCGAAACCCTGGGCGAGGGCCTCCGGCCTCTTGTAGCTGGCGGCGTAGGCCTTGCGCGCCTCGGCCGTTATCGCCGAAGGGTCGGCGGATATCGCATCGTAGAAGTAATCGAAGTACGCATCGACGTGGTTCGCGACCAGCGTCTCTGGAAGGTCGGGAATGGAGTGGAAGGCGAAATGCCACAGGTACGGGTTCGTCAGCACCTTCTGCCACGGAAAGACGCCCGGTATCACCGTATTCATGATCACGCCGCAGTGCACGCCGTCGTATTCCCGCAGGTAGGAGTAGACAACCATCCCACCGAAATCGTGCCCGACCAGCGTGGGCTCTTCCAGCTGCAAGACGCCGGCCAAATCGCGGATCGCCCGGGCGAGAGCCAGGGAATCGCCGTTTGGCGCCTCCGTCCGCGAGCGTCCGATCCCGGGCAGGTCGACGCTCAGGCACCGCCACGACGTCCGCGCCAGGTCGGTGAGCGCATTCCACGCCGAATGGTCCTCGGGCCAACCGTGGAGGAACACCAGGGGCCGTGCGCCTTTGGGCCCGACGTCGCGAACGAAGACGTCGCAGCGGTCGAGATTGACGACATAGGAATCTGTGATAGACATATTTCATGTCTATCACAGTCGGCGGCGAAGCCTCCAGCGGCTTCTCCGAGTACCGTCGCAGCGCCGGTTTCCTTCTGGCCCGGCTGGGCGCGCTGGCAGAAAGGCAGTGGAATCGTCACCTCAAGGCCTATGAGCTGACGCAAAGCGAGTTCGCCGTTCTGGCGGCCCTTCCCGCGCGGAAGGGTCTGCGGCAGTCGGACGTCGCCGCCAGGGCGGGAATCGATCCGCGCAACGCCGTCGCCGTCATCGGGGCGCTTCAAAAGCGGGGGTTGGCCGCCTCCCAGCCAGACCCCGAGGACGGACGGGCCAAGATGCTGAGAATCTCGCGGCTCGGCTCACAGCTGTTGAACCGCTTGCACGCGAAGTTGGCGCCGGAGCGCGAAGAGTTCTTCGCCGGGCTGTCCCCGAGCGAGTATTCGACCCTGTGCTCGCTTCTGGAGAAGGTCTATCGCGAACGGCAGGCTCAGGCGCCGTCGCGGCGGTAGACAACCTCGAAGAACTCGACCACGACCTCGCCCTCGGGGTCGAACTCGATTCCCAGCGCGGCGCATTCCCGCGCGAAAAAGTCGCGGTGCTCGGCTTTCCATTCGTCGAGGGTTCCTTCGCCCTCGGCCTGCGCGATCTCGGGGCCGACGTCGGCGAAGGGGATCTTGCGCACGTCCGCGGTGCGCAGCAGGGCGAGCGGCCGGTCCGCGCCGTCGCAGATGATGGAGAGGTCGCCGGCCTCGGGGATGTCGATTCCCTCGGCCTCGTAGGAGGCGAGCCATGCGGAGGTCGCGCTTTTTTCGCCGTCGAGCACGAGCTTGGCGAGGCGGTCGGACATCTCCGGCCCGTCGCCGAAGGCGAAGGCGGGAGGCCGCAGGGACGCGGCGTCGTCCTGGCCGAGGACGGCCTCCAGCGGGGCGATCCCCGCCACGTTGCGTGCGCGCGTCCAGAAGGCCTCGAGCTCTGTCTGCGTTCCAGCTTCGGCGCCGTTTGCCGAGCTTTCCTCCGGGAGGCTGCGGTCCGAAGGGGCTCCGCCGTCCGAGGATCTGCCGCGGTCCGAGGCGGCGTCGTTCGCAAAGCCTTCCTCCGAGAGACCGGGGGCGACGTCGTCCCGACCGGCGGCCTGGCTGTCATTCCTGCTCATGGGAGCCCTTTCTGCGTTGGATCGTCTGCCCTGCGGGATTCGCGCTCGCGGGGCTTTTTCCTACGGGCATGCGTTTGTCGGGTTCCCGACCGCCAAACCCTCAGCTTCCGCGCCTTCGGCTGCCTCATTTTCGGCTGCCGGTCTTTCGACCGTCAAGCCTTCGGTTTCCAGGGCGGTTTGAATCCACTGCATCGTGAGGATCCGAGCTGCGGCGTTGACCACAAGGGCGCCTCCGACCGCCGCAGCGACCTTTCCGCCTGTCCGCCGCCACGAGCGCAGGCCGCCGGCGAAAAGCACCGAGCCGACTCCTGCCTGAATCGAGGAAACGATTTCCGTCACGCGCGGACGGTCGACGAAGAGCCTGCGATAGGTCTGCCAGTACCCCGTCTTCGACTTCGATTCCCCAACCGATCCGTAGGCGACGCTCGTCTGAATCCTCTGGGTCAGGGGCTTCGGCTCGAATACGATCGCGCCGGGAATGGCGGTCGCACTGAGCAGGCCGGAGAGGAAATCGGCGATCTCCTGCGGAAGGCCGAGGGCGGCGACGAGCATCGCGGGGGCGGCGTCCGGGTCGGCGTGCAGCGCCTCCTCGATGCGCGCGGCGTCGACGGCGGCGACAGTCTGGGCGATCCGCTGAGAGATGGCCCCGGGGCCCAGCTCTCGGGCGACGAAATCGGAGGCGGCGGCGTCGGCCTTCACCCACGGCACAGGCTCGAGCTCGTCGTCCCAGCGCCACACGAGGCGCGGCCCGCGGCAGCGCACGGACAGCACCGGGGCGTCCAGACCCGACGGATCGGTGCTCAAGGCGATCGCGAAGCCCGGCTTGCCGGCCCTCCGGGCGTCCTCGGTCCCGTCGAGCTCCATCGCCACGGCGCACGCGCCCTCCATGCGGAAGACGGCGAGGGAACGCCGATTGGCGGCGGCGAGCCCAGGCATCTCGGCCAAAGCGATGTCCGAAACGACGAGCATCGGGCCCTTGAACTCGGGAATGTCCTCGCCAGCCTCCTCGCCGGCGTCCTCCGCGGCATACCCGCCTAATCCCTCACGGGCGTCGTCGCCGACGCCCTCCGCAGCGCCTTCGCCTGCTTCGCCTTCCGCCTGCCGTTCTAGCGCCTGGAGGGAGGCGACGTCCACGTCGTCGCCCTCGACGTCGACTTCGCCGAGGTCGATGTCCCCCCAAGCGATGATCCCGCCCATGTCGATCTGAAGCTTGCGGAGGGCCCCGTCCATCTCTTCGACGAACTCGGCCAGCGTCGGGCCGGGCGCGGCCTCTCCGTCGTCGTCGAGGACGGCGATGCGCCTCCTTCGCCCGGTGACCGCGAGCTCGAGGCGGTAGCCGTCGTCCCCCGCCGCGGCGCCTCTTCCGGGGATCCGCCGCTCGGCGAGGAAGTTCTCGATATCGTTCACCGACGCGAGCGCGGGATCCAGCCGCAGAATGTCGCCGCTGACGGGATGCCAAGTAACCATTGTTCCTCCTACTGCGAACGCGCCCGAAGGCGGTCGATTTGGTAGAGCGCGATTCCGGTGGCAACCGCGGCGTTGAGGGATTCGAGCTCGGCCGCGATGGGAACCGACGCTGTCGCGTCGCACGTTTCGCGGGTGAGCCGGGCGAGTCCCTTGCCCTCCGAGCCGGTCACGAGCACGATGGGGGCGTCGGCGAAGGAAATGTCCTCGATCGCCGTGTCGCCGCGTCCGTCGAGCCCGACGACGAAGTACCCGCGGGCCTTCAGCTTGCCCAGGGCCGCGACGAGATTCGGCACGCGGGCAGCGGGAACGCGGGCCGCCGCCCCGGCCGAGACCTTCCACACCGTGGCGTTCACGCCGGCCGAGCGCCGTTCGGGCACGACGACGCCGTCCGCGCCGAAGGCGCTGGCCGAGCGCATGACCGCCCCGAGGTTGTGAGGATCCGTCACCGAGTCGAGCGCGACGACGAGCCCGGGCCTGCCGGCGCGCGCTCCCCTGCCCGCCCGCTCAACGAGGTCCTCGACGTCCGCGTATTCGTAGGGCGGGACCTCTATGGCCACCCCCTGGTGGACGGCGCCGTCGGTCATACGCTCGAGCTCCGTGCGCGAGGCCTCGAAAAGCGGCGCGCCGAGGGCCGTCGCCGTGCGGACCACCTCGCCGAGGCGCTCGTCGCTCGCGACGCCCCCCGAAACGAAGACGCGAGAGAGGGGAATCCCGCTCCGCACCGCCTCGAGAACCGCATTGCGCCCGGCGATGAGCTCGTGCCCGGGAGCCAGGTTCAACTCCGGACGCAGGCGATTGGCCTTCTCGAGCCTGGCCTGCTCTCGGCGCGCCGCTTCCGCCGCCAGCTTGCGTTTGTGCGCGGGATGGTAGACGCGGTCTTCGGCCTTCGGCGTCGGCCCCTTGCCTTGAAGGCGCCGCCGATTGTTTCCGCCGGATCCGACGAGGGCGCCTTTCTTGCCCTTCGGGCGTTTCGTCCTGCCGTCGGCCATCAGCGTCCCTCCACGTGCCAGCGTGCGCCCTCGGGCGAGTCTTCGACGACGACGCCGGCCGCAGCCAGCGAATCGCGCACCGCGTCGGCTGTCGCCCAGTCCTTGGCCGCCCGCGCCTCGGCGCGGCGCTCGAGCATGTCGGCCACGAGCGCGTCGAGCGCCTTGCGGGCGGCGTCGGACCCCGCACCGCTCCGCCACTGGGGGCTGAGCGGATCGAGCCCCAGAATGTCGAGCATCGAGCGGACCTCGAGCTGGGCGCGCCTGACGCCCGCCGGGTCGCGCTCGCTCAGCGCGGTGTTGCCCTTGGTGACGGCTTCGTGCACGGCCGCGAGCGCCCCGGAGACGTTGAGGTCGTCGTCCATTGCCGCCGTGAACGCCGCGGGAAGGCCGTCCGGGCCGAGGGACGCCACCTCGTCGAGTCCGATCTCCTCGGCTTCGGCGGCGCGCGCGACGAAGCCGGCCAGACGGTCCCAGACTGCATGCGCCTCGGCGAGGGTCGCGGGCGAATAGGCGACCGTCGAACGGTAGTGCACGGTCCCCAAAGCAAACCGCAAGACGACGGGCGGGACCTCGCGCGCAACGGCCTCGACGGTCAGGGAGTTGCCGAGCGATTTGCTCATTTTCTCCCCCTCGATCGTGACCCACGCGTTGTGCATCCAGTAACGGGCGAACCCGCGCCCCGCCGCGCGCGACTGCGCCTGCTCGTTCTCGTGGTGCGGGAAGCGCAGGTCGATCCCGCCACCGTGGATGTCGAACGTCTCACCCAGATAGCGGCCGGCCATGGCCGAGCATTCGATGTGCCAGCCGGGCCTGCCTCTGCCCCACGGCGCCGCCCACGCCGCGGTCGCGGGCTCGCCCGGCTTGGGGGCCTTCCACAGCGCGAAATCGTGCGGATTGCGCTTGTCAGGCTCGACCTCGGACTCGTCGACCGTCATGTTCGCCAGAGACTGACGCGTGAGGGAGCCGTAGTCCGGGAGGCTGGCGACGTCGAAATATACGTTCCCGGGATCGCCGACGTAGGCGTGGCCGGCGTCCAAGATTGCTTGGATGAGCTCGATCTGGTCGGAGACGTGTCCGGTGGCCCGGGGCTCGCACGTGGGCGGAAGAACCCCCAGCGTGCGGTAGGCCTGCGAAAACTCCCGCTCGAAGCGGTAGGCCCATTCCCACCAGGGGCGGCCGGCCTCGGCGGATTTGCGGAGAATCTTGTCGTCGATGTCCGTCACGTTGCGGACCATCCGCACGTCGTACCCGCTGCGGCGCAGCCACCTTGCGAGCACGTCGAAGGCGAGCGCCGAACGCATATGGCCGATGTGCGGGGCGCCCTGGACGGTTGCGCCGCACAGGTAGATCCCTGCCCGGCCCGGTTCGAGCGGTTCGAAGTCTCGCAACGAGTGCACAGCGGAATCGTAGATCTTCAAGCTCACCCCCCTAGGGTATCCAATGAGCGCCGCGAAGGCTTCGATTTGGCTCGCCGCACGCCAGCGGCCGAGGGTTCGCGCCCACGCTCGGCGTGCGCAGCAAGTAAATGCACCGTAAAGTAAAAGGCATGAGTACTCACACGGACGACGGGGGCCAAACTCGCACCGGCTTCCTTTCGCGCAAAGTCGTCATCTGGGCGTCCTGGGACGTCGGCTCTTCGGCATTCAATTCGGTGGTCACGACCTTCGTATTCTCCGTCTACCTCACCACCCCGAAACTCTTCGGGCCGTCCGCGAACGCGAACCTCGGATGGACGACGGCGCTCGCGGGCATTCTCGTCGCCCTGGCGGCCCCGGCGCTCGGCCAGTGGGCGGACCGCACGGGAAAGACTCACACCGTCCTGACGGCGACCACCCTCGCGCTCGCAGCGCTCATCGGCGCCATGTTCTTCGTCAAACCCAGCGAGCACTATGTGTGGCTCGGCCTTCTTCTGCTCGCCGCGAGCAACTTCGTGTTCGAAGTCGGGTCGGTGATCTACAACTCGATGGTCTCCGACATTTCGACTCCCGAGAACGTCGGCCGGGTTTCAGGCTTCGGCTGGGGCCTGGGCTACATCGGCTCGATTTTGCTTCTCTTCTTTCTGCTCGTCGGCTTCATCCAGCCCGAAGTGGGGCTTTTCGGCGTCACAAGCGAGGACGCGCTGAACATCCGCGTTTCGATGGCGGTGTGCGCGCTGTGGACCCTCGTCTTCTGCCTGCCCTTGCTCCTGACCTCGCGCAACCGCCCTCCCTCGGGCGAGCCCTCGCGCGGGCTCTTCGGTTCGTACGCCGACCTCGGACGCTCGATCGCCCGCCTGTGGCGCGAGAGCCGCTCGGTTGTGTGGTTCCTCGTCTCCTCGGCGATCTACCGGGACGGGCTGGCCGGAGTCTTCACCTTCGGCGGGGTGCTCGCCGGCGTCGCCTTCGGCTTCAAGAGGGAAGAGGTGATCATGTTCGGCATCGCCGCGAATCTCGTGGCGGGCGTCGCGACGGTCGTCTTCGGCCAGTTGGACGACAGGATCGGCCCGCGCAAGGTGATCGTCGGCTCGTTGGCCTCCATGTGCGTGCTGGCGCTCGTCGTCTTTTTCGGAAAGCCCGCCGGCCCGATCGTCTTTTGGGTGTTCGGCCTGGCCCTGTGCGTTTTCGTCGGGCCGACGCAGGCGGCCTCCCGCTCCTACCTGGCGCGGGTCGCGCCGCCGGGCTCCGGAGCCGAAATGTTCGGGCTGTACGCCACGACGGGCCGGGCCGTCTCATTCCTCTCGTCGGTCATGTACTCGAGTTCCATCACTCTGGCGAGCAAGATGAGCGGCCGGCCCAAAGACGACGTGGCAATCTATGGAATCCTCGGGATCGTCGTCATTCTCCTCGTCGGCCTGGCGACGTTCATTCCCGTCCGGCCGGAAACTGAGACGTCTGAACGATCCGATCGCGCGGCGGCCCGCACGCCGGCCTGAGGCTGCGGAAGCCTGCCGCACCGGCGTTTTGCGTGCGCCTCAGGCCCGCGGACGCTCGTCGATCGTCTCAAATTCGGATCGCACCGCGCCGAGCGCCTTCTCACGCTGCTCGTCATCCAGATGCGCCGGGCCGTAGGTGACCACGGGCTTGAGGGGCTCGTACCCCACGAACCGGAAGATTCCCTCGTTGACGTGGAAGAGGAAGCTCTCGATGGGAGCGAGCGCCCCGTCCTCGGAGTACATGTCCTCGGGCCCGCCGGTGGTCGTGAGCACGACGGCGCGCTTGCCAACGAGCGCGGCCTCGTCGAGAATCCCATAATCCCCGCCGAAAACGGCGCCCGTGACGAAAACCCGGTCGACCCAGCCTTTGAGGATCGCGGGAACCGAGAACCACCACAGAGGGAAGGAGAAGACGAGGAGGTCCGCGGCGAGCACGCGATCGATGTCCTCCCGAATTCGCGGTTTCAGGGTGCCCGCCTTGATAGCCTTCAGGTGCTCGTTCTGCGGCTTGAACGGCTCTTCGACATGCTCAAACTCGCCGCGGTCGAGCACCGGGTCCAGCTTGTTTTCGTACAGGTCAATGACATCGACTTCGTAGCCCTGCCGCACCAGCTCGTCGCGGGCCGCCTGCATCTGCGAGGTGCAGAACGACGCCGATTCGGGGTGTGCGTGAACGATCAAGGCTTTCTTGGCTTCAAACGTAGAACTCATACTGCGAGAGTACGTACGGATCCACAGCACGGGCAATCACGGCGACGGCTTTTATCCTGACAGCGGATAACGGAGTAAGCGGGCCGTCTCCCCATAAACCGCGCATCCCCCATAGGCTGCGCCGTCTCCCATAAGCGGAGCCGTCGCTCAGGGGCTAGGCTGCGCCGTCTCTTGCGGTCGAGCGCCGCTTGCGGTCGGGTGCCGCTTGCGGTTGAGCGCCGCTTGCGGTCGAGCGCCGTTTGCGGATCAGCGGCGACTCTCCGCAAACCAATGCCGCTCTCCGAGAGCCAGCGAGGTCACAAACCGACGTCGCCCACGAACCGAGCTCAGACCCCGCGGTTCAGCGTCAAATCCTATGAACCAGCGCAGTCGCGATGGCGGCCAAGCCTTCGCCCCGCCCGGTGAAACCGAGACGGTCCGTGGTGGTGGCCGAGACGCTGACGGGCGCGCCGACGACGTCGCCCATGGCCTGCTCTGCCTCGCCCTTGCGCGGCAGAAACCTGGGACGTTGGCCGACGATTTGGATCGACACGTTGGCTGCCGCCCAACCGTCGGCGCGGGCCAGACGCACGGCTTCGGCCAGGAGCGCGCTGCCCGAAGCTCCGGCCCATTCGGGCCGTCCCGTGCCGAACGCCGTGCCGAGGTCTCCGACGCCCGAGGCGATGAGGATGGCGTCGCACGCGGCGTGGGCGGCGACGTCGGCGTCGGAATGCCCTTCGAGCCCGCGTTCGCCGGGCCACTGGAGGCACGCGAGAAAGAGCGGGCGGGACGGATCCTCGCTGAAGGCGTGCACGTCGATTCCTGTTCCCACGCGAATGTCCATGCAGAAATTATCTACTCGCGGCGCATATGCGACAAGGCTGCGGATCGGGCCGGCGGCAACTCGAAAAGAGGCCAGCGCCCGGAGGGGACTGGCGCAGACCGGTGAAAGGCCGAGCCGAATCGACGGATTCCGGCGCCGAGGCCCGGCAGGCTCAGCGCCCAGCAGGCTCAGGCTCAGTCTCCGAACGAAGGGGCCTCCGCGGATTCAGGCGCCGAGCGAGGGGTCGTCGGCCAGCAGCTGCGCGATCGCGAGGTCGATCGGCCGCGTGATCTTCATCGACCGCTCGCTCCCGCGCACAAGCACGACGGGCAGCCCGGCCGCCTCGACGAGGGCGGCGTCGTCGGGGGCGGCGCTCGCCTCTTCTTCTCCTTTTTCGGCGAAATCGCGGTGCGCGCGGAGGACGGCGTCGAGGTGAAAACCCTGCGGCGTCTGCATGGCGCGCAGCAAGGTGCGATCGTGGGTCTCGACGACGCGCTCCAAATCGGCGCCCGCTTCGCCGTCGGCGATGCGCTCGACTCGTTTGATCGTGTCCGCCACCGGCAGCGCCGGGACGACGGCCGGATGCCCGGCGGCCAACGCATCGACGACGCGCCGGATCACCGCGCCGGGCACGAGTGGGCGCGCCGCGTCGTGAATGAGGACGCAATCCGAGCTCGCGGCGGGGCGGTACGCCTCAAACACGCGATCCAACCCGCGCGCGACCGATTCTTGACGCGTCCGCCCGCCGCTGACGACGTCGACCTCAATCCGCCCCGCAACGCCCTCGATCGACGCCGCTTGCTCAAGTCCGTCCGCAACGCCCTTAGCCGGCCCCGCGGTCCCCCCGAGGGAATCGGCGGCTCGCCCGAAGGGAACGGCTTGAAGAATCCCTTCGAACTCCTCGATTCGATCGGCGGGGGCGACGATTGCGATTCGATCGACGACGCCGGACTCGGCCATCGCGCGCGCAGAGCGGACGAACAAAGGCTCGCCGGAAAGCCGCTCGAGGGCTTTTGCGCCGCGCGAACCGAATCTCGTTCCCTTTCCGGCGGCTACGACGACGGCGGCGACTCGCACTAGAGCGCCGATTCGCCGAGAATCTCGTCAAGGAGTTCGAGCGCCTCGCCCTCGGAGACCTGCCGCGCGAGCGCGACCTCGGACCCCAAAATCTGCCGGGCCTGCGACAGCATCCTCTTCTCCCCCGCCGAAAGGTGCCTGTCAGCGTCGCGACGCGTGAGGTCGCGAACCACCTCGGCCACCTTGATGACATCGCCCGACGTCAGTTTTTCCGAATTTGCCTTGTAACGACGCGACCAGTTCGAAGGCTCTTCGATCTGGTCCGCCCGCAAAACGGTGAAAACCTGCTTCAACTGTTCGTCGTCGGAGACGTCGCGCACGCCGACGTCCTCGAGCATGTCCGCGGGAACCTGGATCTCCAGGTCCCCTTGCACGACGCGAAGCTTGAGATACGTCTTCTCCTCGCCGCGGATCTTGCGCGTGAAGACGTCTTCGATGCGAGCCGCGCCGTGATGCGGGTAAACGACCGTCTCGCCGATTGTGTAGGACATGCGGTCCCATTCCCTTCGCTTCAGACTGGTTCCAAGTAGACATTCTATCATTAAGGCGGTAACGTCGGCTCTTTTACCCAGGTTTTAGTACCCCATTGCGAAACTGATCGAAAGGCGTTAAGCGACACGGTCCCCCACGTCGACGCCCCGGAGTTTTCTGCCGCACTTCGCCGATTGCCGTCGGCAAGCAACGCACCGACGACGCGCCCTGCAGCCCACCGCGCGTGGCAATTCCGACCGATCGCCTTTCTTCACACCCCGCCCCACAAAACCTGAACAGACGAAAACCTCCCATCGATTCCAGTTCTCGAATAAAACGAGAGCCAATTCTCGAAGCCTTGCGGTTCTCGAATAAAACGAGAGCCAATTCTCGAGGCCTTGCGGTTCCCGAACAAAACGAGAGCCAATTCTCGAGGCCTTCCGGTTCCCGAACAAACGGGATCCCGCGCCCTTTCGCGAGGCGCACAAACCGCTCGGGGCGACAAAGCCCTCCGAGCGGCATTCCCTGCACACGAGGCAAACGCCGCACTGGCCCGAAGACCGACCACACACAGAAGGAAACGCTTCATTCCGACCTGCGGCGAGGCCTTCGGGCCACGTGGCGGCGACCGGACTCACTTGCCCTGGTTGGCCACCGCCGCGATCTTCGCCTCGGCCTCGGGGTCGAGGTACGTGCCGCCCTTCTTCACCGGCTTGAGCGTCTTCTCGTCAAGCTCGTAGACCAAGGGAATGCCCGTTGGAATGTTGACTCCGGCGATGTCGTCGTCGGAAATGTCGTCGAGGTGCTTGACGATGGCTCGCAACGAGTTGCCGTGAGCGGCGATCATGACCGTCTTGCCGGTCTTGATTTCCGGGACGATCGTCGACTCCCAGTAGGGAAGGAGGCGCTCGAGAACGTCCTTGAGGCACTCCGTGGCGGGAATCGGCTCGCCGACGTAGCGCGGATCGGCGTCCTGGGAAAACTCGGAACCGGCCTCGATCGGCGGCGGCGGAACGTCGTAGGAGCGGCGCCACTGCATGAACTGCTCCTCGCCGTACTCGTCGCGGATCTCCTTCTTGTTCTTGCCCTGGAGCGCCCCGTAGTGGCGTTCGTTGAGGCGCCAATGCCGTTCGACGGGGATCCAGTGGCGGTCTGCGGCGTCGAGCGCCAGATTGGCCGTCATAATGGCGCGTCGCAGCATCGACGTGAAGAGCTTTTCGGGAAGCACTCCCGCTTCCTTGAGGAGCTCGCCGCCGTGGGTTGCCTCTGCGCGACCCTTTTCCGACAGCGGCACGTCGACCCATCCGGTGAAGAGGTTCTTTGCATTCCATTCGCTCTCGCCATGGCGGAGCAGTACGAGGGTGTAAGGCATAGTGCGATTTTCCCACGCCACACCGAGAAACCGCCAGCCCGTTCGTCCCATGGGCGCCCGCCGGGAAGTTTCGAGCGGCAGAGCGGGCGGCGCCTGCGACCGGCCCCGTCGGACGGCTTCGGGCCCGAGTGCCGGTTCCCTCCCGGGTCCACCCGCGCCGCGCACCGCCCCGCGTAAGCCGCCCGCGCCGCCTAATCGTCCGGCATCATCCCGATCGACGCGTTGCGACCCGCGCCGCGCACCGCCCGCCGGGTTGCCAACGAACCGCCTGGCGCGGCTACCGTATATGGAACGTACCGAAAGCCGAGCTCCCAGGCAGGCGAGGCTCCGCATGCCCAGCTCCAGAGGCGCAGGGCGCCCGCCTGGCCGGCGGGGATGAGGACCGGAGACTCGGCGGAATCGCCCTCGGCGCAGGGCGCCCCGCCCGGGGGCGGGGATGAGACAGGGCGGATGCCCACGACAGGAGGACCGATGGAGGAGATGAAGGACGCGCCTTCTCCGGCGTCGCCCGCGGCGACGCACGACAGGGGCGACGCCGGATACGACAAGGGGCTCAAGCCCCGCCACATCCAGATGATCGCCATCGGGGGATCCATCGGAACGGGGCTGTTCCTCGGCGCGGGCGGGCGGCTGGCCGAGGGCGGGCCCGGCCTGGTCATCGCCTACGGAATATGCGGAGTCTTCGCCTTCCTCATGGTCCGCGCGCTCGGAGAGCTGGCGATCCGCCGCCCCTCCTCGGGGGCCTTCGTCTCCTACGCCCGCGAGTTCACGGGCGAGAAGGGCGCCTACGTCGCGGGCTGGATGTTCTTCCTCGACTGGGCGGTGACCGTCATGGCGGACATCACGGCCGTCGCCGTGTACATGCATTATTGGACGGCGTTCCAAGGCATCCCCCAGTGGATCATCGCGCTCGTCGCCCTGGCCCTGGTCTTCATCCTCAACATGCTCAGCGTCAAGATGTTCGGCGAGGCGGAATTCTGGTTCGCCGCGATCAAGGTGGCCACGATCCTCGGATTCATGGCGATCGCCATCTGGGCGATCGCCGCGGGGCACACAGTCGCCGACCACGCGCCGGGATTCCACAACATCTCCGAGCACGGCGGCCTCTTCCCCGAGGGCCTCCTCCCGGCGCTGGCGCTGATCCTCGGCGTCGTCTTCGCCTTCGGCGGCACCGAGATGGTCGGAGTGGCCGCGGGCGAGGCGAAGGAGGCGGAGAGGGTCCTGCCGAAGGCCATCAACTCGATGATCGTCCGCATCTTCGTCTTCTACGTGGGCGCCGTGGCGCTCATGACGCTGGTCCTGCCCTACACCGCGTACTCGAAGAGCGAATCCCCCTTCGTCACCTTCTTCGAGGGCATCGGCGTCGCACATGCGGGCGACGTCATCCAAGTCGTGGTCCTCACCGCGGCGCTCTCCTCCCTCAACGCCGGGCTCTACGCAACGGGCCGCACCCTGCGATCCCTGGCCGTGGCCGGCTCCGGCCCGCGCTTCGCCGTCTGCATGAACCGGCACCACGTGCCCTACGGGGCGATCATCATCACCTCGGCCCTCGGCCTCATCGGCGTGCTCCTCAACGCCGTCCTGGGAAAGGAGGCCTTCGACGTCGTCATGAACCTCGCGGGCATCGGCATCGCGGGAACGTGGGCCTCGATTCTGGTGACCCATCTCGTCTTCCTCAAACGGGTGGACGAGGGGAAGGAGACCCGCCCCGCCTACCGGATGCCGGGCGCGCCGGTGACGAACTATCTGGCCCTGGCCTTCTTCGCCGTGGTGGTCGCCTCGAACCTCACGAGCGTCCAGGGCCGGTGGACCCTCGCCCTGTTCGTCCCCGTGGTGGCGATGATGGTGGGCGGCTGGTACTACGTCCGCGGACGGGTCGACGGCACCCTCATGGACGGCGTGCTCGACGAGGCCGGCGACGGCGCCCGCGGAACCGACCACGCGCCCGAACCCGAGAACGGGGCGACGGACTGACGGGAGCCGGCGCCGTCCCGCGGCAGAGCCGGGCGACGGCGGGCATCCCGGCGGCCCCGGGGAAGGACGACATGCGCATACACGTCACGTACACGGGCGGAACCATCGGCATGGTGGACTCCCCCAACGGGCTCGTGCCCGGCGCCGACCTCAAGGGGTGGCTCCGCGCCCTGGTCGCGGGGACCGAGCTCGACGGGAAGGTGAGCCTGACGGAGCTCGATCCGCTCATCGACTCCTCGAACGCCACGCCCGAATCGTGGCAGGCGATCGTCGACGACCTGCGCGCCCACGCCGAGCGGGCGGACGCCTTCGTCGTGCTCCACGGAACCGACACCATGAGCTACTCGAGCGCGGCGCTCTCCTACGCCATGGCCGGCTTCGGCAAGCCCGTGGTCTTCACGGGCTCGCAGTACCCTCTGGGCGACGTCGGCTCCGACGCGACCGCGAACGTGACGGGCGCCCTGCGGGCTGCCGCCTCCGGGCGCGCTCAGGGCGTGAGCCTCTTCTTCGGCCACCACTTGCTGGCGGGCAACCGCGTGACGAAGACCAGCTCGTGGGCCTTCGAGGGCTTCGCCTCGCCGTCGGTCCCTCCGCTCGCGCGCACGGGCGCGCCCTGGCGGTGGTATGCGCCCGCCGACCGAGCCCAGCCGGCTCTCCGGGCAGAGGCCGCCGGAGGCTTTCCGCCCGCGGACGCCGCGGCGGTCGAACCCGGACTGGCCGCGGCGGTCGGGCATGCGATCGACGGCGACGCCTCCTCGAGCTCCGCCGCCCCGGGATCCGATGCGCGCGCCCCGCGCGGGGCGGCGCTCCCGGGCGGCCGCAGCAGCCAAGGCCCCCGCGTTCCCGCGCCGTATGCGCGGCACGACGTCGTCGTGCTGGACCTCGCCCCCGGCATCTCGGCCTCCCGTCTCCAGGCCCTTCTCACGCCTCGCCCGGAGGCGGTCCTGCTGCGCGCCTACGGCGTGGGCAACGTCCCGTCGGCCGAACCCGGGCTGGCCGCGGTGATCGAGCGTGCGATCGGCGACGGCGTCCCGGTGGTCGTCGCCTCCCAGTGCCACCAGGCGCAGGTCCTCCTGGGCCACTATGAGGCGGGCGACGCCGTCGCCCGGGCCGGGGCGGTCGGCGCCTGCGACATGACCCTCGAGGCCGTCTACGCCAAGATCGTCTTCCTCCTCTGCCAGGGCCTGCGCGGCGCCGACCTGGCCGCGTGGGTCGAGCGGCCGATAGCCGGCGAGCTCACGCCGCCGGCGCCGTGAAGGCCGCGGCGAGCGCCGGGCGGAGCCGAGGCTGATGAGGCGGCGGCATGCGTCCCGGAGCCGAGCAGCGAGAGGCGGGCCTAGCGGGGTCGCCGCAGCGAGCAGCAGGAGGAGCCGAGGCTCCCGGCGAGTCGCCGGTCAGCTCGGCACGACCGCCACTTTCAGGCCCGCGCGCTGGCGCACGGCCGCGATCGCGGCGTCGATCTCGGCCAGCGGGAACCGGTGGGTCACCAGGCTCGCCACGTCGAGGGCCCCGCTGGAGAGCAGCTCCACCGCCCGGCGCACGTCGGCTCTGCGCGCGTTCGACCCGCCAGTCACCTGGAGCTCGCGGTAGTGGATGACGTTCGGCTCCATGAGGGCCGTCGATCCCTTGGGGAAACCCGCGAAGTAGTTGACCCTTCCGCCGATGGCCGCGATCTGGAGCGCCTGGTCGGCCAGGGCGGGGTCGCCCACGGCGACGACGGCCACGTCGGCCCCGCCTCCCGTCAGGCGGAGGACCTCGCGGGTCAGATCCTCGCCCTGCGCCGAAAGCGCGTGCGTCGCGCCGAGCTCGACGGCGGGGTCGAGGCGGCCCGGGCGTCCGACGGCTACGATCCGCGTGGCTCCCGCGAGCTTCGCGAGTGCGACGTGGAGCAGCCCGATCGGCCCCGTCCCCAGGACGGCGACGGAATCGCCCGGGCGCACGCGGAACTGCCGAGCTCCGTTGAGGCAGCAGCTGACGGGTTCGGCCAGCGCCAGCGTCGTGGGTTCGAGCTCGCGGGGCGCCAGCACGAGGTTTCCGCGTTCCATCGCCTCCCGCGGCACGAGGAGGTACTCGGCCATTCCGCCGTCGATCTCGTATCCGAAGAGCCGGAGGCTCTCGCACAGGTGCTCGCGGCCGGCCAGGCATCGGGCGCAGCGGCCGCAGGAGAGGACGATCGAGCACGTCGCCTGCACGCCGACGTCCACTCCCTCGACGCCATCGCCGACGGCGGCGACCCTTCCGGCGAATTCGTGGCCCATGATCACGCCGGGGCGGACCCCCGCGGTTTTGGCGCCCGAGATGATCCGCAGGTCGGTGCCGCAGATCGTGTTCGCCTCGACTTTGAGGAGGACCTCGCCCGGCCCGGGCTCAGGGCGCGGCACACGCCGCAGCGAGAGGTCGCCGACTCCGCGGAGGACGGCCGCTGTCATATCCATGAGCCAAGCCTACGGCAGCGCGAGCCCTGCAGCGCAACCGGATTGTCCCGCAGGGACGGCAACCTCCGGCCTCAGAGCCGCCGAGGGCGCGGGGATCGACGAGGGCGCGGGCACCGAATCTGCGTCCGGGCGGGACGGCGGAGCATGAACCCTCCGGAGATTCCGGAGGGTTCATCGGACCTGCGCCCGCGCGGGGCGGCGCCTCACGGACGATCCGAGCGTGATCGGCCGGGCATAGCCGACGTCCGGGTGGAGTTCGACTTCTCCGATCCGCGGGAGGTCGGCCGGCGCTCGGCCTTCGCCGCGGTATCGCCCGGTCTTCGCCTCGCCGTTGTCTCCGCCACGGCGAGGGCCCGCTTGTTGTGCCGATCCCGTTTCCCTGCCTAGGATCGTAGGACCGCGGTGGTCCACCGTCACGCCTGGGCCGCCTCCGTTCTGTTCCGAAAGGTACGCAATGACGCGACTAGTCAACAATCCTGCCGATTTCCCCGCAGAGTCCCTGCGAGGATTCGTCTTAGCCAACAAAAGGTACGTCAAACCCGTCTACGGAGGCGTCGTGCGCTCCACCGCCACGCCGGACGGCAAGGTCGCCGTGGTCTACGGCGGCGGGTCCGGCCACTATCCGGCCTTCGCGGGCTGGGTCGGCGTGGGCGTCGCCGACGGAGCCGTGTGCGGCAACATCTTCTCCTCCCCCTCCGGGGCGCAGGCCTACTCCGTGATGAAGGCGGCCGAGCGCGGCGCGGGGGTCCTCATGGGCTTCGGCAACTACGCCGGCGACGTCCTGCACTTCGGGCAAGCCATTGAGCGCCTGCGCTCCGAGGGGATCCAGGCGGACACCCTGGTGGTCACCGACGACATCGCCTCGGGGGCCAAGGACGAACTCGACAAGCGCCGCGGGATCGCGGGGGACTTCCCCATCTTCAAGATCGCGGCCGCCGCCGCCGAGGCGGGCAAGGACTTCGAGGAGGTCAAGCGCGTCTTCGCCAAGGCCAACGCCGCCACGAGATCCTTCGGCGTAGCCTTCTCCGGCTGCACGCTCCCCGGCGCCGACGGCCCGCTCTTCACCGTGCCCGAAGGCAAGATGGGCATCGGCTTGGGCATCCACGGCGAGCCGGGAGTCGACGAAGCCCGCCTGGGCACCGCCGACGAGGTCGCCCGGACGCTCGTCGAGGGCCTGCTGGAGGACCGTCCCGCCGATGCGGGCGGTCGCGTGATCGCGATCGTCAACGGCCTGGGGGCCACGAAGTACGAGGAGCTCTTCGTCGTGGTCGGCAGTGTCGTCGATAGGCTGGAGGCCGCGGGGGTCGAATGCGTCGACGTCGAATCCGGCGAGTTCGTCACGAGCCTGGACATGGCGGGGATCTCCCTGACGCTCGTGTGGGCGGACGACGAGCTCCTCTCCTACTGGGACGCCCCCTGCGACACCCCGGCCTACCGCAAGGGCTCGGTCGGCGACGTCCAGCGCGACGAGACCGCGTTGAACACCGAGGCGACGGCCGTGACCGTCGCGGCCAAGGGCTCGGCCGCCTCCCAGGCGGCGGCCGGAACGATCGCCGGTCTCCTCGAGGCCGTCGCCGACATGCTCGAAGCCGAGAAGGACGAGCTCGGCAAGCTCGACTCCGTCGCGGGCGACGGCGACCACGGCATCGGCATGGCCAACGGCTCGCGGGCCGCGGCCGCCGCGGCGAAGAGGCTGGTGGGCGAGGGCGCCGGAGCGAGCACGACTCTCGCCGCCGCAGGCGACGCGTGGTCGGATCGCGCCGGGGGCACGTCGGGGGCCCTGTGGGGTTCGCTGCTCACGGCGATCGGCTCGCGGCTCGGCGATCAGGACGCGCCGGACGCGAAGGCCGTCGGCGAGGCCCTGGCGGCCGCGCGTGACGCCGTGCAGAGGCTCGGCGGCGCCCAGGTCGGCGACAAGACCCTCGTCGACGCCCTCGTGCCGCTCGTCGACGCCTTCCTCGCCGCCGACGGCGATCTCAAGGCCAAGGGCGAGGCCGCCGTCGCGGCCGGCGACGCCGGAGCCCGGTCCACTCGGGATCTCGTGGCCAAGCTCGGCCGGGCGCGTCCGCTCGGCCAGAAGTCTGTGGGGACCCCCGACCCGGGGGCCGTCTCCCTGGTCAAGGTCGCCGCGGTGGTCGTCGAGAGGATCTGAGGACCCGGTCGAGAGGATCTGAGGATCCGCGTGGGCGGGGCCCGCGGCGGACTG
>ERZ773022.680-NODE-680-length-26114-cov-7.697226_pt1 | contig 26114 bp, 21 predicted proteins | sample MGYA00580839_ERZ773022 | MGnify/ENA primary metagenome ERZ773022 (study PRJEB29015, sample SAMEA2738020) | human oral metagenome | biome: human oral; feature: human-associated habitat; material: dental | place: China | collected 2044 ... | reverse complement strand
CCGCCGCCTCGCCCGCCTCCGGACCGATAGCGCCCGCCGACCCCGTGCCGACCGGGCGCGCGGCCCCCGCCGCGCAGGAGATCCCTCCGCCGCCCGCCGGCCCTGTGCCGCCCGTCTCACCCGCATCGCCGAGCGCCCCCTCCTCCGGACGGCGGGTGCGCGTCGGAACGCCGGACGAGACGACGCCGAAGGCACCGACGCGCAGAAGGCGCAGGGCCACGTCCCACCGCGCGCCGGCCTCCCCGGCAGCCTCATCACCCTCATCACCGTGGAACCCCTCCGAGACTCCACCGCCGGCTCTCGCCGGCGAACCCGCGGCAGGGGCTTCGGCGGGGCCGGGGAGCGGGGCCGCCGAGCCCGGCGGTCCCCATGCGACCGCGCCGACGGAGCAGGCGGGTCCGGGGGCGCCCCCGCGGGAGGACACGCGCATCGCCCGACGATCCGACCGTTCCGACATCGTCCTCATCACAGGTTCGGGCCGGCGCGTCCCCCTGGAGGGCCAGTGCGTCATCGGCCGGGCGCCGCGGCCGGCCGATCCCGGGGACATCCAGCTCGTCGCGCTGGACTCCTCGTCGAGTGCGCTCTCGCGCTCCCACCTGCGCATCGGCTTCGACGACCGGCAGGTGTGGGCCGAGGATCTGAACTCGGCCAACGGCACCGTCATGGTGCACCCCACGGGGCAGCGGATCCGACTCGGGCCTCAGTGGCGCACCGCCATCGTTCCGGGCGCGGTCCTTCTGCTCGCGGATGAGAGCATCACCGTGGAGAGGAGCGCCTGACGGCGGGGCCGGAGGAATCCGCAGCGCCGACGAGCCGCGCTCCCCCGTCCGCAGGCGGGGACGACGCGGAATCCAGCGACCCGCCAGCAGCGAAGCCCCGCTCCCCCGTCCGCAGGCGGGGACGACGGCTCCGACGCCACCGCAGACGCGGGCGGGTCTTCCACACATCGGTGTGGAAGACCCGCCCGCGTCTGCGGTGGCGGCCGCGACTCAGGCGCCGAAGCTCGCGGCGCCCTGCCTGTCGGCGGTGTTGTAGTTGCCGGACGAGGTGTCCACGTGGGTGCCCATCTGCGCGAGCAGCTGGTTCATATCCGTGAGCGACTGCGACCACTCGGCCTTGGCGGTCAGGTACTGGGTCTGAGCCTCACCGGTCCACTCGGACTGGGTGGGCTTGAGCTCCCCGTCCATGGATTCCAGGTCCGAGGAAATGGCCTGCGAGGCACGAGCGAGCTCACTCGAGGCGTTCGACATTGATCCGTAGTCCACCAGCATGTCTTCGGACATGATCGATTCTCCTTATTCTCGGTTCTCGGCTTCGGCGTATTTTAATCGGGAGTGGACGGTCCGGTCAGGACATCATGCCGTGATAGCCCTGCGAGGCGCCGCCGATCTTCTGCGCCCCGGCGGCCACGTCCGCCTCGGTGCTCTGGTAGGTGCTCTCGGTCCCGCGCAAAGAGGACTCGAACCTGTCCAGAACGGCGACGATGTTCTTGGCGTCCTGGATCCACTGGTTGGCGGCGGTGGCGAACGCCGTGCCGCCCGAGCCCTTCCACCCCGGCGCGAGCGTCTGGACGGTGCTCTCGACGCCGGTGATGATCGACTGCTGCTGCTGACGGTGGTTGGCGACGACGTTAGCCGCATTGGTGAGTACGCCGCTGCCTGCGGCGAGATTCTGTGCCATGGTCTCTCTTCCTGAGGGTGGGGGGACAACTGGATGCTCGTGGGGAAGCGCCGCCCACCTCCCGGCTCTCCCGGCTGCTCCTGAGCGGACTCAAACCTACCCAATGTCTCCGCCCCGGTGCGAGTCTTCCGGTGAAGCACCTTATGGGTAGTACCTCCCATCGCTCGCCGCGATCCCCGCATCCGCCGAGCGCTGCCGGGCGCCGTCGGGTGTCGAGACTCACGGGAGAGGAGCAGAGCGGGACGCGGGCGGGTCCGACGTGCCAGGATGGTCCGCGGAGCCACCCGGCTCCACGCGGCGCGCCCGCCCGACGCGTCGGCGATCACTGCCACGTTCACGTTCCCGTCCCTGGAACGTCCCTGGAACCAGGAGAGAACCAGGAGAGCGCTGTGCCCCTTACGACGAGCACCCGCCGAGGAGTGGCCGATCTCATCCCGGTCACCATCAGGCACCGCAACATCCCGACGGACGTCGCACTGCCGTCCTCGCTCCCGCTCGCGGAGATCCTCCCCGCCGTGGCGGCGCGCCTGGGCGCTCTGGACGAGGAGTCCGCCGTGTACGGCCTCATGCTCGTCACCGAGGACGGCAAGCCCCTGAGCGACTCGCGGCCGGTCGACGAGCAGGGCGTGAGGGCGGGCGCCCTGCTCACACTCGAGGTGCGCAGCACCCAGGCCGAGGCACGCTACGACGACCTCGTCGAGGCCGTCGCCACGGCGGTCGAGACGAAGCAGGTCGCCTGGAGCCGGGAGGACTCGCTGTCGATGTCCGTGGCCTCCACCTGCCTGCTGTTCCTCGTGGCCGGGCTGCTCCTGCTGCGACAGGGCCCCGGCCAGATCGTCACCCCCGTGTGCGCGCTGGTGTGCGGCTGCCTGCTCGTCCTGGCCGCCTTCGTGATCTCGCGCCTGCGCGGCGAAGGCGCCTGGCCGCTGGTCATGACCGCCGGGGCGCTCTGCGCGGTCGCCGCCCACACCGCCTTCGACGGGCCGCCGACCGGCATGCGGATGATCGCGGCCGGCGGCGCCCTCGCCGCCGTCGTCCTGGCGTGCCTGCCCCTGCTGGGCGAGGACCGGTGGCTGATCTCGGGCCCCCTGCTCATCGCCTCGGCCCTGGCTCTGACGGGGGCGGGCGTCGAGTTCCTCGGCCGTCCGCTGACCAGCGTGCTCGCCGTCGCCGCCGCGGGCGCCGCCATCATCTCCCTGCTCGCGCCGTGGCTGGCCCTGGCCTCGGTCCCGATAGACATCTCACTGCCCGATCGGACCGACAAGCCGGTCCTGGAACCGGGCACCGAGGTGACGCCCACGCTGACGGCCCGGGTGCTCGATGCGCACGGCCTGGTCCTGTCGGCGCGCATCGCCTGCGCGTTGATCGTCCTCGCCTGCGTCCCGACGCTGACCTCCGTCGGCTACAGCGGAGCGGGCCTGATCGCCGCCATCGCGGCGGCCTGCCTGCTCGGCACACGGGCGGCGCGCTCCCAAGCGGACGTGGCCGCCGGTATCGCCGGGGGCATGGCGATGCTGGCGGCCCTGGTCATCACGGTCATCGTCTCCCGCACCGACCTGCTGATGCCGGCCACCGGGGTCGTCGGCGTCACCGGCGTGGTCGTCCTCCTGCTCAACGTGCTCGGCCCGAGCTACCGGCCCCGCCTGGCGCGCGCGGCCGACGCCCTGGAGATCATCGTCCTGCTGACGATCCTGCCCCTGGCCGCCGTCGTCTGCGGAACGCTGTAGGAGCACGGCAATGGCCTCCAACAAGGACATTCTCGACGCGCAGCGCTTCAATCGGCGCCGACTGGTCACGGCCTTCGTGGCGGGCGCCCCGGGGGGTCGTGAGCTCGAGCCGCGGCGCATCACCCCTCCCCTCATCGGGGGCATCGTCCTGACCCTGGTGATCGCCCTGGCCTCCTGGATCTCCGGCATGTTCGTCGGCTCCCTGCCCTCGGACTGGCAGAACAACACCCTCATCGTCGTCAAGGGCGAGGGAACCCGCTACATCACCGTCGACGGCCGTCTGCGCCCCGTGACGAACCTGGCCAGCGCGCGGCTGCTCGCCGAGTCGGGCAAGTTCCGGCAGACGACCCTGAAGTCCTCGGTCCTGGACGGGATCGAGCGCGGCTCCCGGGTGGGGATCGAGGACGCGCCCGAGCAGCTGCCCGCGACCGGTTCCCTGACGGCGCACGGGTGGACAGCCTGCTCGACCTCCGCGGGGCAGACGGCCGTCGGCGTCGGCGCATCCCCGAAGGGCCTGAGCACCATTCAGCACGCCCTGGTGTCGGTCGACGGCCGGACCTACCTGGTGGCCGACGGCGTCAGCCACGAACTGCCCGCGGACAACCTCGGCTCGGTCCTCCTCGCCCTCGGGCTCGACTCCGAGCCCATCACCGAGGCCGACGCCACGTGGCTCTCGCTGTTCACACCGGGCAGCACGCTCCAGAGCCTCACCGTCCCCGACGCCGGAACACCGGTGACCGGCCTGTCCTCGACGATCAAGAACCCGGTCGCGGGAATGCTGCTGTCGGTGACCGACTCGGCGGGCGGTCAGCGGCACTACATCGTCCAGGCCGACTCGAGCCTGGGCGCCCTCAGCGACGTCTCACTGGCGCTGTACAGGCTGGGCGGGGGCGCGGCGGCGCCCGTCCAGGACGTCAGCGTTTCCGACCTCACCCAGGTCACGACGACGACCGCCGCGCCGGAGGACTGGCCCTCCACCCTGGACCAGGGCGCCGCGTCGGGCACGAGCGTGTGCGCCGTCCTCGGCGAGTCCACCTCCTCGGGCACGGCCAAGACCACCCTGGCCTCGGCCGATCAGATCGAGTCGGGAGGTGTGAAGGTGACCGGCGGCGCCGGCGCGCTCGTGCGCTCGTCCGCCGGCGGCAGCCTCGGACCGGTGTTCCTCATCACGGATGCGGGCCGAGCGTGGGGTCTGGGCGGCGAGCTGAGCGATACTCTCGCACGGCTGGGCTACGAGGAGAGTCATGTCGCCGCCGTACCGGCCGCCTGGCTCGCCCTGTTCCCCACGGGGCCCGAACTGTCCACGCAGGCCGTCTGGGAGGGGGTCAGCGAGCAGTGAGAGCGCACCGAGTACGACGGCGCCTGCGCCGGACCCTCCGGGCACCGCGGGCGCTGGCCGCATCGTCAGCGCTGACGGTGCTGACAGCGCTGACGGTGCTGATGGTGCTGGCGGTCTGCTCCACCCTGACGGGCCCCCTCGCCGCTCGGGCCGATGAGACCCCGCCCCCCGCGCAGGGCGGCGCCGACGTGATCCCGACCGCGGCCCCGGAGCCGACCGGGCAGCCCGAGCCGACGGACGCGGCCCCGGCTGAGCCGGAGCCGACCGCGGAGCCGACACCGACCGCGGAGCCGACACCGACCCCCGAGCCCGAGCCGTCGCACGACGCCGCGATCTCCAGCTGCGAGGAGGGCCGCACGGCGCTTATCGCCTCGGCCCCGCCGGTCATCTCCCAAATCGGGATGGAGCGGGCGTGGTCGATCACCCGGGGAGAGGACGTGACCGTCGCCGTCGTCGATTCCGGGATCGCGGGGGACAACCCCCACTTCGAGGGGGCCCTGACCACGGGCGTCGACCTGACCGGCAAGGCTCGCGCCGACGGCGCCGCTGACGCCAGCGGCCAGGGCACGGCGGTCGCCGGGGCCATCGGTGCGCGCACCGTGCCGGGGTCGGGCCTGGTCGGCCTGGCTGACGGCGTCGAGCTCATGCCCGTGCGGGTGTTCGCCAGCACGGCGAATGAGACGACCGGCGCGGGAGCGGGGCCGACGGCGGGAGCGGGATCCAGAGCGGGGACCGCGCCCACGGCGGAGCGGACCGCGGCGGGCATCGGCTGGGCGGCCGACCACGGGGCGCAGGTCATCGTCGTCCCCCAGGCGCTGACCGAGGACTCCCCCGCCCTGCGGACGGCGACGGAGCAGGCGATCGACTCCGGCGCGCTCATCGTCGCCAGCGCGGGCGACCGCCAGCAGTCCCAGACCCGGACCCAGGAGGCGGACGACGAGAGCACGGAGCGCTTCCCGGCCGCCTATGACGGCGTTCTGGGCGTGACGGCCCTGGACTCCCAGGGGTCGGCGTCGGGCGCAGCCGTCCGCAATGACGACATTGATCTCGCGGTCCCGGCGCAGTCGGCCCCGACCGCCTTCCTCGACGACGGCGACTGCGTCGTCGCCCAGGAGTCGCCGTCCTCGGCCCTGGCAACCGGGTACGCGGGAGCCGTAGCCGCTCTGGTCGCGGCCGACCATCCGGATGAGGCACCGGCGGACTGGGCCTACCGGCTGATGGTGACGGCGCTGCGCACGACGCCGGCCGAGTGGAGCCCGACAATGGGCTGGGGCACGATCGCTCCGTATTCGGCACTCACGTTCATCAACGACGGAACCGCCCTGGGACCGCAGAATCCGCGCGGGACCCGCGCCGCCGAGACCATCGCCCCCGCGTTCGCCTCGCAGCCGCGGCCGGACCTCGGCCCGCAGCGGCGCCAGCGCCTGGCGGGTACAGTCGGCCTCGGCGGCGCGACGCTCCTGACTCTGGCGCTGGTCGCATCGCAAGCCCCTCGCCGCGCGAACGCGCATACGACGAAGAAGGGAGAACCCCATGCCCGATGAGTTCGAACTCGCCGCTCAACGCGCGCGGGAGCAGGTGGACGGCTGGTTACGCCAGTCGCAGGAGCAGGCGGAGAAGGCGCAACGCGTGTCCAGGGAGGTCGAGGCGATCCGCGAGACGGAGACGGCGAGCGACCGCACCGTCACCGTCGCCGTCGACGCCGGGGGCCGACTGGTGGACCTCAAGCTCACGCGGGAGGCGATGGACCTCTACCCCGCCGACCTGGCGACGACGATTCTGGAGTGCGTCGACAAGGCCCGCTCGCGGGCCGGCGCGAAGGCGTCGCGCCTGGCCTCGGAGGCCTGGGGGGAGGAGTCGGATCTGGCTCAACGGATGCGACAGGCCTACAGCCCGCGGACGAATGGCACGGCGAACGCGGCGAACACAGCGAACACCCGCGACCGGAGTCCGCATGGTTCCGGCATCGGGCAGAACGGCATGATCGGTTTCAATCGAGGAGGTCGCTGATGGCGGATCTTGAGGTTTCCCCTGAGGTGTGGCGCACGCACGCCTCGCATGTGGATCAGATCAAGGACGGGTTGGGGGAGGTGACGTCGGCATCGCAGGCGGCGATGGCGGGGCTTCCCTTCGGCGTTCTGTGCTCCCCCCTGTTCCTGCCGCCCTACGAGATCGCCAAAACCGGGTTCGACTCGGGCGTGTCCACGGTGTCCGAGCGAATCGGAACGGGCGCCTCGAGCGTGCGCCAGGTGGCCTCGTCCTTCGAGACGACCGACACCGAAGCGGCGAGCCAGGCGAGGCAGTACGGTTCGGACCACTGATCGGGCCTCTGAGGCCCCACGACGCGGTGGTGGTGCTCCCGGGAGCACCACCACCGGTCATCGCAGGCCGAAACGCCGCTCCTGGCTCTCGCGCACCGCCTGATGGACGCCCAGCGTCTCCGCGAGCGCCACGTACTCGTGCGTCTCACGGGTGTAGCCACGCGCGACGGCCCACTGCCAGATGCGGTTGCACTCGGCCACGCCCTTGGCCTCGAGCGCGGGAACCCAGGGCCCCGTCCATGACAGGCCCGTCAGTTCCAGGTCGCGGCCGTCGGGGAGGACGACGCAGGCGAAGGCGCGGTTGGTGACCGCTTTCGCACCACCGGTTCCCAGGGCGATCCGGACGTACAACCCGGTGCGCGAGGCGGGCCAGGGGAAGCTCTGCTCTCTGCCGATGGCGCGCTCATGAATGCCCGTGGCGTCCAGCACGGTGCGTATTGAGAGCATGAAGGCGGCGGCCGGTATGCAGAAAATCGCGACGATCGCCAGGATGATGGCGTTGACGATGCTCGCCCCGTCGTCGTTGCTCACGAGGTTCCACACGACGCCGTAGAGGCTCACGAGCCCGAAGCCTCCGCCGACCAGCGGCAGGACCGCCGAGGAGAGGGTCGAGTAGATGGTCAGCGTGATGCGCTCCTGAGTCAGGGGGATCGGTCTTCCGGGCGCGTAGGTCGCCTCCGGAGGAGGGAGTGGGCCCGGCGCAGCCGGTGCCGGGCCCGGCGCAGCCGGTGCCGGGCCCGGCGCAGCCGGTGGCATCATCCCGTACCCGCCGTACCCGACGTCGTAAGGCCGACCCGTGCGGACCGCACGAGGATCGTAGGATCCGTACTGCTGGGGCTCCTGCGCCATTGAACCTCCTCTGAACCTCCTCGCGGTTGTGCGGACCAGGTTAGACGATCGCTTCGGGTTCCGCCGGGACTCAGCAGGATCCGATCCGGCGCGGGTCCGACCGGGCCGGGGACGGTCCGGGCTCTTCTCCCCATCCGGCATGTCGCGTCCCATAGTTCCCACCGCCGCCGCCCTTCGTTAGAGTAAGCGCAGTTCTCCCGCGATCCCTTCGAGAAGGAAGCATGATGGCAGGCAACCAGACATCCGTCGACTATGATCAGGCGTCCTCCAACTCCTCGGAGATGGCCACGGCTTCAGCTCATGCGGACCCTGCGGCCACGACCATCGACGACGTCACCGTCAACCAGACGACCACGACGTGGAGCGACCACATCGAGGCAGTCACGTGCAAGGACGCCTACACCCGGGCACTGGAGCAGCTCAAGGCCTGCATTACGGCGACCAAGGCGGACATCGACGCGCTCAAGACGAACTACGACAAGGCGGTCACCGCCTTCGAGCAGGGTGATCGGGACACCGCGGCTGAGGCCGAAGGGCTCCTACGGGATTGGAAGTCGCATCGCACCCCCATCGCCTTCTCCGCGCCCGCACCCATCCCGGGAGAGGACCCTGCCGGAGTCTGCACCGCGCCGTCGTCCTCATCACCCGCGCCCTCGGCCTCGCCCTCCGGAGCCGAACCCGGCACCCCGACCGCGAGCCCGTCGGGTCCCCGGCCGACCCCTTCGCACTGACCGCCGACCGGCCGCCGGCATTCCGCCGTCCCATCCGTGACCACCCCCGCAAGCACTGACCCCAAGGACGCACCATGGGCCTCACCGTCGACGAACTCAAGAAGATCAACGCCCTGTCGCTCGACGACCACACCGACGACACGAATCTGGACAAGATCCGCTCCGAGTTGGTCTCCTGCGATGACTCCATCCGACTCATCGCCAAGTCGCCGGCTCTGACGGGCGAGACCCAGGACGCCGTCACCCAGGCTCTGGCCCAGTTGCAGGCGGAGGTGCGCAAGTGGCACGGCCTCGTGGCGTCGGTCCATTCGCAGCGCACTGAGGCTCGCGATGCCATGCGCACCGCCAAGCCGAAGTTCGATGCCCTGCCGGCGACCACGGGCGACCAGGTGCATCAGGGCGCTCCGCTGCGCGTGGAGTACCAGACCGACGTCGACCCGGATCCCGTGGTGGAGGCGCAGCGCGAGAGCGCTGCGAGCGAGGCCATCACGCCGATGGACGCAACGCTGACGACGACCACCATCGGTCTGAACGTCCTGGACTTCACACGGCCGGCCTTCGACCCCAACCGTGCGGTGGACCAAACCCCTCTGCCCACCACCACGTTGAACGGCGACGCCGGTGGGGACGGCGCGTCCGCAGGGGCGTCCGCAGGAGGCGGTGCGGGCGCGTCCGCAGAGGCGTCAGCAGGAGGCTACGCGGGCGCGTCCGGTTCGGGGGGCGCGACGGGCTACGCGGGCGGCACCGCCGCAGCGGGCGGTTACGGGGCGTCGTCGGCGGACGGGAGCGGGGCGACGGCGTCGTACGACGGGTCCTCAGGCGGTTCGGGCTCACCCGCCGGTCTCATCACCCCCGGCGCGCAGGCCGCCGGCAGCGTTTCGGGCATCACCGACGCCACGGGCCACTACGGCTCCGCGATGAACGGCCACAGTGCGGGCACGCTGGACGGGCTGATCCGCAACGGCTTCGTCAGCAACACCTCGAGCGCCTCGGCCACCCCCATCATCGCCGGAACCACAGGCAGCGCGTTCCTGGCCAGAAAATCCCGCGGCAAGGGGGCGGGCTCCGGCCTCAAAGGCGCCGGCGGTCTCCTGGCGGGGTTGGCCGGTCTTGCCGGTATCACTCGTGCTACGGGCGCCGCGATGGGGTCCGCGTCCGCCTACACGACGGCGCAGGCCGCCTCCGGAGCAGCGGGCCTCGCCAACGCCGGATCAGCTTCGTCCGCCCTCGGCGTCAACGGCACCACCGGCGTCGGCGCATCGGCGGCGGGCGCTGCGGGGTCGTCCCAGGGCTCGGGGGCCGGATCCTCCGCTGCGGGAGCCGCTGGTCGGGGGGCCGGAGGCATGGGCGGGCGCCCGATGGGCGGCGCCCCCGGCAGTGGTGGCGCCAATGGGTCCCGACGCCGCCGGAAGCGGGCCCGGGGTACGTACGACGTGCCGGTCTTCGACGAGCCCGAACGGCTTCTGCCCGGTGACCCGGGACCGAGCGGCGAAGCGGGCTCACGCGCCACCATTGGCGCGATCAGGGAGTGGGTTGAGGAGTCCGATACATGGTGATCTGACTTGTCGCTTGTCCGGCGACCTGAACTAAAACGTGGCGCGGTGCCGGGGGCGGTTGTGGCCGCTCCCGGCATCGTTATCATTTCCCATGTTCAGGATGATTTGAGCCTCAAGAGTCAGCAGGTGGCGGCTGGCCCGACTAGTGATCAGCGGCTCGGAAGGGGCTTGAGTAGTCGGTTCTAGTCGTGGTCGCGATTGCGGCGGTTGCGGGCGTCGCGTTCCTGCTCGGTGATGGCATTCCGCGCACCCGCATTGATGTCGGGAGGCGGAGGCGGGGGCGGTGTCGTCCGAGCACGCTCAACGGCCTGAGCGAGCCACTCAGGGGTGTGCTCAGCCTCACGCGGATAACGCTCAATCTCGTCAAGACACGTGTAGTCAGTGAGAGACTCGCCCGAAAACTCCGGCCGGCGATCCCAATCGAACTCGGTATGCAGAACGAGCTCATCAACCTCCATCCACAAATGAGCCCACGTCCACGCACCCCGACCCGGCTCAACCATCGCCCGACGCAAATCATCCACACCGAACCGAGAACTCCTGGGCGGACGGATCCGCTTCACAACCCCATCCAGCATGGTAAGAGTCGTATCCCTCTCCCCATAAAGCCCCATTCCAACGGCCGTCATATCCACACGCACACCACCGGATTCAGGAAGCCACTCAACCAACGCCGCCTGCACCCCATCAAGAATCTCCTCAGCAGACATCCTCGACGTATTCACATCAACTCACCCCTCTACCTGTTCGGAAAGTGTCGTGGATTCATCGAGCCGGTCGGCTCGTCCGTATCAACAGTCGACCCCATTAAGGCCGCCGATGGTCAGGCCAGTGGGACTGTGAAGCGCTGGCAATAGTCGGGGTCGATCGGGCAGGGGCGCCCTTGGGCATTGATGACGGCTTTGGCGACGGCGTCAGTGAGTTGGGCGATTGCCTGTGCGGTGAGGTGGCTGGCCCACTGGTCCTGGCCGCCATCGTCAGGGGTGAGTTGCTCGATAAGCTCGACGTCACGTCCGGCGGCGTGGATGAAGCGTCCCGTGTACAGCACGGTGCCCGGCAGCAGAGCGATTTCCTGGGCCTCAGGGACGGCGGAGATAGGCGCGAGGTCACGGCCGGTGTGAGCGACGACGACGGCGATGCCCGGGCTGGTCAACCCGACGGAGGCGACGGACAGGTCGCGACTGGTCGCCGTGATGTTCTGAGTGACGATAACTCCGGGCTTCTGGTTGCCTGAGCTGGTGACTCCGCGGAAGGTGACGGCACCGGTGGCGGGCAGACGGCGCAAGCCTTCGACGGCATTGTTGAAACGTTCCTGAGGGCTTGGTGTGTGGTTGTCGCTCATGTGTAGGCCTCCGGCGGATGGGGACTGTAGGGGGCGAGTTTTCCGCCCTCTCGGATAATGTTCTCACTCGCGATCTGCGCCGGGAAGGGGGCGGCGGTCGGCGGCTCGAGAGGCCGAGCCGGATCGGTCGGCACGGCTTCCAGAGATTGGGCACGGACCGGCAGCCAGGGAGTGGGCGAACTGTCGAACAAGGTGTTCAGTTTGGTGGGCCAGGGACGCTCATCAGCACGGGCGGTGGCCCAGGCACGACCGGCGTACTCGACGACGAAGGTGGTGGGCCCATCAGGGTGCGTGAGGTGGAACAGGCCGACAATCCACGCCTCTTCCCGTTCTTGCCGCCCGCTCCCGCGAATCACGAACGTCCGGAAACCGCGCCGCAACCGGAAACTGTAACTTGTTGGCGTAACAGGTCTGAGAGAAACCGGGTCATCGGCCCAACGGGGCACGATCGCCGGCCCGTGACGAGGACGCGTCGACCCTTCAGGCACACTGTAACGCATATGCTCCCAGCGTAACCGGCTGCGCCGCTTCTCCTCCTGCCATCGCTCTTCTCTCTCCTCACTGGTGAGAATCTCGCTGTCAAGGCCGCCGTCCTCAGAACGGACGGGATACCGGTGACGCCACCAGCGCCGATCCTCCAAATCCTCGGGAATCTCCCCCAGACCCAGGCGAGTGGCCTCAGCCTGGTTAATGCGCAGACGACCATGGGTGGGCCGATCCAGATCCCTAATATCACCAGTAAATGGCCGACGCACACCATCAGCACCCACAATATCAAACACACTCACTTCTCCACCAGCTTCACTCGCAAAATACCATCACTACCCGAAAAAACATTTTCGATATTGAACTCAGTGCCGGGCTTGAATAGAATCTCTGCCTCACCACCATAGGCCGACAGCTTGGATATGTCGACTCCACTGCGCCCTTCAATCTCAAATACCACCGCATTATGCGAACTGCCCTTGAAACTATCGGCAACAGTTGGTTCCAACGAAGAACTCATGAAGGCTTTGTCCACATAGTCGTTACCCTTCACGAGTTGAGCGTAGACATCGTCTGGAACATTTGTTCCTCGGTAAGTCGTAGCGGATACATCGGGCAGCTGATCCATTCCTGACAATGTATTGTCGATCCGAGCCTGCACGTCATCAGGAATCGGCGTGCCGGGTGCATCGCGCAACGCTGGGTTCATGGTGGTGTAACCGTCGTTTGTGGTGTAGTCGTAAACACCAATGGCGCCCTCGGGCGTCATTCCTGTGGCGCTCGCGGTATCCTGCGCCCATGCTTGTACTGCTGGATCACTGTAGGCGGAGTGCCCAGAATCCGGCGGCGGCTTCGGAATCTTGTCAGGATCAATGGGAGTATCAGGTGGTGTATGCCCGGAGTCCCCGCCACCACCGTGACCTGTCCCGTCACCGGAGTGCGTCCCGTCGCTATGCCCCGTCCCATCACCAGAGTGCGAGTCATGATCGGAGCTGCCGGAGTGGTCACCGCCGTCACCGCCGTGACCGTCACCGCCACCACCGTGACCGTCACCGCCGTCGTGACCCGACCCGTCACCGGAGTGCGAGCCGTTGCCATCGGCCGGCTTATCCGGCACATGAGTGTCCGGCTCCGTCCTGCCTCCGGCTGAATCGGCACCCTCATGCGGCTTTGAAGCAGATGCGTCGCCGCCCTGCCCGTGGTGTGAGGTGGCGTCCGGGGCGTCGGCATGGTGCCCACCGCTGCTAGTGGGAGTGTTGCCTCCGGCAGCGTGGGCTCCGCCTCCGGCGGGCGTAGCACTGCTGGCGCCGGCGTGCCCGTGCGCACCGGTGGTGGGGGTGTCGCTCGCCGCCCCCGTGTGGTGACTACCCGTCGACGGCGCACCAGCACCGTCCGCATGAGTGCCACCAGGCGCAGCATCCCCAGCAGCATGGGCCCCACCACTGGCCGGCGCATCAGCATGATGGCCACTAGCCGAAGATGGCGACGCACCAGCACCATCGGCATGAGACGTGCCGGAACCGGAGGCGTCCGCACCCCGGCTGTGAGACGTAGTGCCCCCAACGCCATCGGCATGAGACGCACCAGCATCGTTCGCATGAGTGCCACCAGGCGCAGCATCCCCAGCAGCATGAGCCCCACCACCAGCCGGCGTAGCGCCTGCGGCTTCGCCGTGACCGTGCGTACCGCCAGCGGAGACATCGCCTCCAGCAGCATGAGCCTCACCGCCGGCGGGCGTGGTGCTGGCATGGCCGCCAGTCGACGGTGTGCCGGCATCGCCTGCAGCATGCGTCCCAGCGCCGTCGGCGTGAGACCCACTGCTCATAGACGTCGCGTCGACACCGTGACCGCCACCAGTCGACGTGACGCTGGTGTGCGCATCAGCGGCGTGAGCGCCGTCGGTAGCCGCCATGGCATGAGCAGGCTGCGGGGCCTCCGCCACCGCCGCACCAGCATGAACCGGCTGGTGGGTCTCGCCGGTGACGGGATCCAGGCCGTGGTAGGTGTTGAAGTCTCTGGCCCCGCCCGTTCCAGTGGCGGAGTGCCCTGAAGGAGCAGACGAGGAGGGAACGTCGTCAACAGGACCCTTGGTGGGGTCCAAACCGCGGTAGGTACCCGCGGAACCGGAGGAGCCCGTACCGGCGCCACTCTCGGAGGAGCCCGTACCGGCGCCACGCTCACCAGACCCCGCATCACCGGCCTCACTACCGGTGCGGTGCCCGCCACCGCCGCCGGCGGACCCCTCGGAACCCGCACCGCTCGTATCGGCCCTGGTGTGAGAACCGGCGGACCCCGTACGACCGGCCCCATCGCCGGCACTGCCGGTCGTGGCGCCGGCCGACTCGCCACCGGCATGGCCGGCCGATCCGCCACCCTCAGCGGCGCCGTGCCCACCACTGCCGCCACTGCCGTGGCTCGACGCGCCACTGGCGCCATGTCCGCCGCTACCACTACCAGCGGATCCCCCGGAGCTCGTACCGGCACTATGCCCGCCAGACCCCGCACCGCCGGCGGCGCCGCCGGCCCCATGCCCGGTGGAGCCAGCACCGCTGGCGGCACTGCCGGCGGCGCGGCCACCCGGCACGTGAGCCGCGGTCGTGGTGGTCCGCGACGCCCGCCCGGTGTGCTCATTGATCCACCGGCCGACGCGATGACCGGCGTCGGCGGGGATCTCATCAAGCTTGTTGAGTGCGGACTTGATCCTACTCGCCAATGGAGCGATCTTATTCAGAAGCCTGGACAGGCGCTCGAAAGAGGAAATGAGGTCCTTCACGCGATGAGTAATCTTCGTCACCTTGCTGGCGGCCCAGGTGCTGATCTGGGTAGCAACCACAGGAGTCGCCAGCCCCAGTGTGAAGACCTCCTCCAGCACCGACTGGGCGAATATGCCGATGGCTTCGGCAATGGCGTCGCGCACCATATCGTGAACGAACTGGACTATGAAACCAGCCACGCCCAGACCGTTGGAAATGCCCTTCGCCAGACCGCCCATGGAATCCAGGGCACAAGCAAGATCCTCCCCATGGGAGCGCCACGCATCGGCGGCCTCACCAACCTGGTCGGCCATATCGCGATTGATCGTGGTGCGCAGACCGGTGGACTGCTCCGTGAGATGGGTGGAAATATTGCCCCAGGTCTGAGAGCCGGCACGCACGGCATCGGCGTCCCCGGTCAACTTCTCGAGCATCTCGCGCAGAACCGGAAGATGGTCAATAATCCAGCCGGCCACCCAACCGACAGCACTGGCCACCGGATTGAAAACCAAAGAGACGGCATCGGAAACCATCCCGACACCGGCCAGCGTGCCCTGAACCCAGGAGCCCTGACCAATGGACTCCGAGAGATCGGAAATATCCTCGCCCAGACCGGTACCCGCCCAGAATGATGTCGAGTCCTTCCGCTGAGCCACCAACGAGTTCTCACTCATAGCCCAACACCCCCGGACCGCCGCTACGGGCGAGACGGCCGGCGCGATTGACACGCGGTGGACGCCCACCAGGGGTTACAGAACGATCACAGGATGCCGGGAACACGTTGCGGACTCTACACAAACCCCTCCCCCGCACAACACCCGCCGCGGAGGCATGAATCGCTCCCGCTCTTATACCCAGATCTTATAGGAGACGTGTCGTACCGCGGCATTGCAGTAAAAAGCGCCCCTCGCGAAGGCGCCGGCCGGCCTGCGGACCGGCCGACGTGGGCGACGGATGGGGAGGACAACCCATGCGGAGGGCGAGGCCGCCGCACGAGCCACTGCACGAGCGGCATGGACCAGCACAGCACGGAGCGTGGGAACTGCACCGAGCAGCCACGGAGCCATGCACTGGGCACGCGCTGAGCAGCACGGCACAGCCCGTTACGGCCCTCACAACTCGATGAGCATGCGCGTATTCCCCAGAGTGTTGGGCTTGACCCTCGCCAGGTCGAGGAACTCGGCAACGCCGTCGTCGTGGCTGCGCACCATTTCGGCGAAGGTGTCCATGCCCACCGGAGTGCCCCAGATCGGGTGGAAGCCGTGCGCGGCGAAGAAGTCGACCTCGAAGGTCAGGCAGAAGACGCGCCGCAGGCCCAGCGTGCGAGCGCGCTCGAGCAACTCGGTCAGAATCGCGCTGCCCACACCCCGATGCAGGTAGTCCTTGCGAACCGCCAGCGTGCGCACCTCGGCGATGTCGTCCCACATGACATGCAGGGCGCCGCAGCCGATGAGGGTGCCGACGTCCTCGCTTCCCGGCCCCTCCGGAGCGCCCGCGCTCTCGGCGACGGTGAACTCCTGGATGTCCTCGAAGTAGGCGATGAGATCCTTGGCGATGAGGATGCGGCGCTCGGAGTAAGGGCGAACCAGCTCGGCGACGGCCCGGGCGTCGGCCGGTCGTGCGGGACGCAGGACGGTGCGCCATCCGGAAGCGCCCGCACCGGTGGGGCGCTCGTCGCGGGCATGGGTCGTCGCACTCATAGAACTCATAGATTCTCCTTCCGCTGCGACAGGGCCAGTACCGCACGAGCGGTGGCGTCGTCGACGACGAGGTCCGTGGCCGCCCGTGCGCGCAGGGCCGCAAGACAGGCGCGGGCCTTGCCCGTCCCGGCCACGACGCACAGTCTGCGCGGGATGCGCGCCAGACGGCCGGGGGTCGGACCAGTGGCACGGGCATTGAGGTCGATGTCACTCCAGGTGCCGTCGTCGCGCAGCAGGACGGTGCACACATCCCCGACGACGCCCTCGCGCCGGGCGACGGCGAGGTCGGCCCGACTCAGGTGCCCGCCCGCGTAGACCTGACTGGGCAGGGCACCCGAGCCGGTCTCCAGGGTCCCCACGCCGAAAACCGCCAGGCGCGCCGTCCCCGCTACCGACAGGACGCGCTTGACCGAGTGCTCCAACCACATCGCCCGTCGGGTGTCGGCCCGGTCGAAGAAGGCCGGTACGGGGAATCCGATCGTGCGCGCCCCCAGGGCGGCGCCCATCCGGGAGAGCATCCGCCCGGCCGACGGCCCTTCGTGCACGGGGTCGGATGCGCCGTTGAGCTGAACGATCGTCAGTCCCGGGATCCGACGGTTCGGCAGCGCCGCCGCCACCTCGCTCATCGTCGTACCCCAGGCCACGCCGATGACGGGCCCGCCGGCCCCAGATGCGCCGGCCCGCGCCAGGTCGGCCGCCGACTCCACGACACGCGCGGCGGCCACCGCCGCCACCTGCTGAAGACGGTGGATCTCGGTCGTGCCCTCGCGCACGGGCACGACGTGCACTCGCACGCCGAGCTCGGTCTCGAAGCGCGTTTCGAGACCGCCTGCCCCACCGGGTTCGGCCAGTTCGATGCGCACGACGCCCTCGGAACGGGCGCGGGCGAGCAGGCGGGAGACCGTCGAACGCGAGCAGCGCAGGTGGCGGGCGATGACGTCCATCGTCTCGCCCTGGACGTAGTACATGGAGGCGGCCTCGTAGACGCGCCGCCCCTCCCGCGCCTCCTGGTCCCGCCGAGCCCCCGCGGACCATGTGAGCATCATCTCCCGACCTCTCTGCCATGTGTGCACTTTCGTGCATCTGCTTTGCCCATCGTCTCATGAGCCCGCGATCCTGGGGACATGAATTCATTCGGCCGGGGCCGCCGCATCCGCCGTGCGACGGCCGCGCAGCCGGACCGGTCCCGCTCGAACGGAGAGCCGGTCCACACGCAGACCAGCGAAGGAGCTCTTATGCGCAGGCAGACCACCCCGGAGAACACCGCCCTCACCCGCGAGCAGCGCACCGCCGCCCTGGAGGCGATGAGCGGCGGGGAGGGACTCGACGTTCTCGTCGTCGGCGGTGGCATCACCGGGGCGGGCATCGCCCTGGACGCCGCCGCCCGCGGCCTGCGCACCGGTCTGGTCGAGATGGGCGACTGGGCCTCGGGCACATCCTCATGGTCCTCCAAGCTCGTTCACGGCGGCCTGCGCTACCTCTACCAGCTCGACTTCGCCCTGGTCCACGAGGCCCTCGCCGAGCGCGGGCGCCTACTGACGACGACGGCCCCGCACCTGGTCAAGGCTCAGCCCTTCCTATGGCCGCTCAAACACGCCTACGAGCGCTCCTACTCGGCCATCGGGGTGGGCATGTACGACGCTCTCGCCCTGGCCAGCTCCCGCGGACACCGCACCGTCCCGGTTCAGAAGCACCTGGGGCGCAAGGGCACGCGCGCGCTCGCCCCGGCTCTTCAGACGACCGGGCTCGCCGGATCCATCCGCTTCTACGACGCCCGCGTCGACGACGCCCGCCTCGTCATCGACCTCGTGCGCACTGCCGTCGGCCTGGGCGCCCTGGCTGCCAACCGCACGCGGGTCACCGGCTTCCTCACCGACGCCCGCGGCCACGTGGGCGGCGCCGCCATCACCGATCTCGAGACCGGCGCCGTCCACGAGGTCCGTGCCGAGCGCACCATCAACGCCACCGGCGTGTGGACGGAGGCCACCCAGGACCTGGCCACCGACGCCGGAGGTCTGAAGGTGCTGGCCTCCAAGGGCATCCACATCGTCGTCCCCAAGGAGACGATCGACGCCGAGACGGGAATCTTCCTGCGCACCGAGAAGTCGGTCCTGTTCATCATCCCCTGGCCCCGCTACTGGGTCATCGGAACCACTGACACCCCCTGGTCCGAGGACGTCGACAAGCCGGTGGCCACCGCCGCCGACATCGACTACGTCCTCAACCACGCCAATGAGGTGCTCTCCCGCCCCATCACGCGCGATGACATCATCGGAGTCTACGCGGGCCTGCGGCCCCTGCTCCAGCCTCGGCTCAAGCCCGGCCGCAGCCCGGAGCAGGCCTCCAGCACGAGGGTCTCCCGCGAGCACACGGTCACTCGCGTCGCCCCGGGACTGACCGCCATCGCCGGAGGGAAACTGACCACCTACCGGGTCATGGCCCGAGACGCCGTCGACCACGCCCTGGGCGAGGGCCTCGCCCACGCTCACCCGTGCACGACGGCCGATCTCCCCCTCGTGGGCGCGGCCCGGTACCGCGCCCTGGCCGCGCACGCCGGCGACATCGCCCGCGAGCGCGGCTGGACCCTGGCCCGGGTCACCCACCTGCTCGACCGGTACGGGGACGAGGTCCCGGCGCTGCTGGCGACCATCGACGACGACCCCGACCTGGCCCGCCCCCTGGCGGCCGCCCCCGCCTTCCTGCGCGCCGAAGTCGCCTGGGCCGTCACTCACGAGGGAGCCGCCCACATCGACGACGTCCTGCTGCGCCGTGTGCGCCTCGACATCGAGCGCCGAGACCGGGGTCTGGCCGCCACCGGCGAGATCGCCGAGGTGATGGCCCCCCTGCTGGGCTGGTCCCGGGCCGACGTCGAGGCCGAGCGGGCGGCCTACGCCCGGCGGGTCGCCGAGATCGGGGCGGCTGAGGCCGAGACCACGGACGCCGACGCCGTCGCCCGCCTCAGCCGCCGCGTGTGAGGCGACCGCGGCCGTCCGACCCGCCCCGTCCCCGAAGCGCGAGGACGCGGGCCGCCGCGCCCTCATCCCCCCGTCCGCCGCACGGCTCTGCGTGGATGGCCGAGCCGCCGACCGCGCGGACAGCCGCGCCGAGAACCTGTGCAGACCTGTAGAGAAAGAGATCCACGATGCCCCTCACCACGGGACAGATCTTCCTGTCCGAATTCTTCGGAACCGCCATTCTCATCCTCTTCGGCGCCGGCGTGTGCGCCGCCGTGACCCTGCCGCGGTCCAAGGCGAAGGCCTCGGGCTGGATCGTCATCGCCTTCGGATGGGGCCTGGCGGTGTTCATGGGCGTGTACGCCGCCTACGCCACCGGCGGGCACCTCAATCCGGCGGTGACGGTCGGCCTGGCCGTGGCCGGCAAGGACCTCGCGCCCGGTGTGAGCGCAACAGCGGTCAACGTCGTCGTCTACATCGTGGCGCAGATGCTCGGTGGGATCGTCGGGGCCGTCGGCGCATGGCTGGCGTACAAGCGGCACTTCGACGCCGAGGCCCCCGCCGCGGACAAGCTCGGCTGCTTCTCCACCACCCCGGGGATCCGCTCCTACGGCTGGAACGTCGTCACCGAGGCGATCGGCACGTTCGCCCTCATCACCTGGGTGCTCATCAATGGCAAGTCCCCCTCTCAGCTCGGCCCGCTCGCCGTCGCCCTCGTCATCGTCGCCATCGGCCTGAGCCTGGGCGGGCCCACCGGCTACGCCATCAACCCCGCCCGCGACCTGGGTCCCCGCATCGCCCACGCCCTCCTGCCGATCAAGGGCAAGGGTTCCTCCGACTGGACCTACGCCTGGGTCCCCGTCGTCGGGCCCCTGCTCGGCGCGGTCGCGGCGGGCCTGCTCGTCCCCCGCATGGCCGGGCTCTACTGAGCGGACGGGCCGGCACGGCCGAATCGACCGATACGGTCGGCATGACCGGCCCGTCATCAACCGCTCATCCGCATTCACCCGCGCCGTCCCCCGGCGGCGCACCGCAATCCGCAACGACGCGAAAGGACTCCTCGTGACCGAGAAGAACACCAGCAAGAGCAAGAAGGACGCCGAGCACGACGACCAGAGGTACGTCCTGGCCATCGACCAGGGCACGACCTCCTCCCGCGCCATCCTGTTCAATCACGACGGCGAGATCGTCGCGGTCGAGCAGAAGGAGCACGAGCAGATCTTCCCGCGCGCCGGGTGGGTCGAGCACGACGCCGTGGAGATCTGGCGCAACGTGCGCGACGTCGTCGCCGGCGTTCTGGCCTCCGCCGAGGTCAACCGCCACGAGATCGCCTCGGTGGGCATCACCAACCAGCGCGAGAGCGCCGTCGTATGGGACCGCACCACCGGCGAGCCCGTCCACAACGTCATCGTCTGGCAGGACACCCGCACCCAGAGGATCTGCGACCGCCTGGCGGCCGCCGCCGCGGACACTGCGGGCGACGCCGACTACGACCGCTACAAGGACCGGGTGGGTCTGGGCCTGGCCACCTACTTCGCCGGCCCCAAGATCGCCTGGGTGCTGGAGAACGTCGAGGGCGCCCGCGAGCGGGCCGAGGCCGGCGACCTGCTGGCGGGCACGATGGACACCTGGGTCCTGTGGAACCTCACCGGCGGGGTCGACGGCGGCGTCCACGCCACCGATGTCACCAATGCCAGTCGCACGATGCTGATGAACATCGACACCCTGGACTGGAACGAGGAGATCTGCGCCGACATGGGGATCCCCGTCTCCATGCTGCCCCGGATCAGGCCGAGCGTGGGCGTCTTCGGGTACGGGCGGAAGAACGGCCTGCTCATCGACACCCCCATCGCCGGCATTCTGGGCGACCAGCAGGCGGCGACCTTCGGCCAGGCCTGCTTCGAGGTGGGCCAGACGAAGAACACCTACGGCACCGGCTGCTTCATGCTCATGAATACCGGCACGACACCGGTGCGCAGCACCAACGGTCTGCTGACGACCGTGTGCTACCAGATCGAGGGCGAGGATCCGGTCTACGCCCTGGAGGGCTCGATCGCCGTGGCCGGCTCGCTCGTGCAGTGGTTGCGGGACAACCTGGGCATCATCGCCGAGTCCCGGGACGTCCAGGCGCTGGCGCGCACGGTGGACGACAACGGCGGAGCCTACTTCGTGCCCGCCTTCTCCGGGCTCTTCGCCCCGTACTGGCGCCCCGACGCGCGCGGTGCCCTGGTGGGACTGACGCGCTATGTCAACAAGGGGCACATCGCCCGCGCCGTGGAGGAGTCCACCGCCTTCCAGACCCGCGAGGTGCTTCAGGCCATGAACCTGGACGCGGCGGCCTCGGGCACCGTCCTGCGGGAGCTTAAGGTGGACGGCGGCATGACCCGTGACGAGCTGCTCATGCAGTTCCAGGCCGATCAGATCGGCGTGCCGGTGGTGCGTCCGCACGTGAGCGAGACGACGGCGCTGGGCGCCGCCTATGCCGCGGGCATTGCGGTGGGCTTCTGGTCGGGCACGCGCGACGTCGTCGACAACTGGGCCGAGGGCCGCCGCTGGGAGCCCGCCATGGCCGATGACGAGCGCGAGCGCCTCTTCCGCAACTGGCGGAAGGCTGTGACACGCACCCTGGAGTGGGTGGACGAGGACGTCGTCGAGTAGCCTCTCATTCGTCCCGGGTATTCGTCCCGGGCGACTGATCACCATCGAGACGATGCGGCAGGCGCTCACGCGAGACCGGGACGGACCAGCTGCCGAGGGCGAGGAGACACAGCATGGAGCCGGACCAGATTGTGGGAGCCCTGCGTCGGCACGCGCTGCTCGCACTGGCGCACATCGTCGTGGGCGCCATCATCGGGTTCGTCGTCGCACTGGTGAGCACGCCGGTCTACACCTCCCACACGAGCGCCCTGGTGGCGGCCGACGGCGGGGGCGGAACGCGCTCGATCTCCTCCTCTTCGACGACCATCATGCCCACAGTGGTGGAGATCGGCACATCCCGGTCGGTCGTGGATCAGGTCGCCGCGTCCACCGGGATCGACCGGGACAAGATCACCGGCGCCGTGGAGCTGTCGAACAAGACGAACAGCCTCATCGTCGAGGTGACGGCGCGAGGATCGTCCCCGCAGGAGGCGCAGGCCATTGCGCAGGCCGAGGTCTCCGCCCTGCGCAATGTCGTCGGTGACATGTCGGTCCAGCAGCAGGAGGACGTCACTCTGACGCTGACCGACGTCGACGCCGCCTCGTTGCCGACCTCGCCCTCGGGGCCGTCCCACACCCGCTACGCCCTCATCGGGGCGATCGTCGGCGCGGTCCTGGGCGTCGTGACCGCCCTGCTCATCGGCCGCGGGGGCTCCGCACCGGACGGCGTCGGAGAGGACGCCGAGGTCCCGGAGCCGGCCCGGGCCGGGGGAACCGCCACCTACGCGGGGGTCGGGAACAAGGAGGTCGGGCGCGCGCCGAGCTACGCGAGCACCGGGGACCCCCGCCGATCCTCCAGATCCGTCATGGGCCCGCCGCCGTCCTACAGGCCATCCGCCCCGCGCGGCGAGACCCGGGCCACGCCGCTGGACTTCAACCCGACCGGTTCGGGGGATTCGCCGACCGCGTCACGACGGACGTGACCGGCCGCCCCCACTCCCCCGCCGGAGCCATCACCGCCATCACCACGGCCGTCACCGTCCGGGCTTCGGCGCCGGCTTCGGCGTCCAGCGGCCCGGGCGATCCGGAGCTGGTGGAGGCCGAGGAAGTCGCAGCGGAGAGCGCCGACCCGCGCTGGGCGTGGGAGCCGCCCCTGGCCGCGGCCCTGCTCGTGCTCGTGGGCTGGCGCACCGAGCTCGCCGGGGGGATCGTCCTGGGCGACTGCATGGCGCTCGTGGCCCTGCCGATGACCTGGACAGCCGTGCGCAGGTCACGTCGCTTCTCGCTCCTCCTCGTCCTGAGCGGCCTGGCCGTCGCGACCGGTCTGGCGCTCTCCCTCGGGGTGGGCGACTACTTCAAGGTGACCCCGTCCGCCCAGCGCACCCAGCTGCTCATGGCCGCGGGCATGCCGGCCGCCGTCGCCGCCATCGTCTGGAGTCGCGAGCGCCTCGGACTGGAGCGGGCCGCCGCCGCCCTGGGCGCGGGCATGATTCTGAGCAACCTCCACCTCCTGCGCTCCTCGGACAACCCGTGGAAATTCGGCCTGGGCGCCGCCGTGTGCATCGTGGTGCTGGCGGGGGTGCAGCGCTACGGGCGCGGCACCCAGCTGGTCGCGGCGACGGTGCTGGGCGTCCTGTACCTAATCCACGACTCCCGCGCCACCACCGGCATGCTCATGCTCATCGTGGCGCTCCTGATCTGGCAGATCGTCTCCGCCGGGCTCACCGTCGTCGAGCCGTCGCCGGGGCGTCTGCGCACTCACCAGATTCTGCTGCTGGCGGGGCTGGCGAGCGCGGCGGTGGTCGTGATCGTGGCCGCGTCCCTGGCCGGCTACCTGGGGCAGGACGCCCAGCAGCGCACAAGCGCCCAGGCGCACGGCACCACCAACCTGGTCCTGGCGGCGCGCCCCGAACTGGGCGCCTCCTGGGCCCTGATAACCCACCGGCCGTGGGGCTACGGCGCCGGGGTGCAGCCCCGCTACGAGGACGTGAGCACCGCCATGCAGGGGATGGCCTCGCTGAACTACAACCCGGACAACGGCTACGTCCGCAACTACATGTTCGGACACGGTTTCGAATTGCACTCCGGGCTCGTGGACGCCTGGATCGCCCTGTCGCTGCCCGGCGCCGCCCTGGTGGCCTACATGATCTGGCTGGCGCTGCGCGCCCTATGGGAGAACCTGGGCACACCGCGCCTGCGCTCATGGCTGCTGTTCACGGTGCTGTTCGTGCTCATGAACGCGGCAGTGGGCCCGCTGTCCGTACTGCCGTCCTACCTGGTGCTCGTCGCGGCCGCGGGGCTACCCTCCGCCGCGACCGGTCGGGCCGTACCCGGCCGGTCGCGTTGAGACCGGGCACGATCCGGCGGCGCTCACTGCGACCTGCCGTACTCCGAGTGCACCCCGCGCCCGACAGAGGCCGCCGCCATCCCCCGCCCTCGGGCCACCAGCCGCGCCCCCCGCGCCCGGTGCACCGGCGACCCGCCGAGCGCGCCGACGCCGATGCGCACCGAACCCACCAGCACGCGAGCGAGACCGCCGCTCAGCGCTCTGACGCGCTTGACGGCGTGGGCCCCCGGGCCCGCCAGGGCCAGCCCGACGCGCACAGCGGTCGCCGCGTGCGAGCGCTGACGCTGCAGGATCCAGGACCGGTGCAGGCGGTCGACGGGCACGTGGTCGCGCACCCGCGCGCCGTCGCACCACCGGATGACGCCCCCCGCCGCCACGATCCGCCGGGTGAACAGCGTGTCCTCCCCGCCCGTGGCGCCGAAAGCCTCGTCGAAGCGCAGACCGTGGGCCCGCACGAAGTCGAGATCGAGCAGAAGGTTGTTGGTGGCCGCCACGGGCCGCGCCGTTCCAGTGGGCCACGTGCGCCGCTCGAAGAAGGCTCCCGCACGCACCCAGGCGTCGGGCTCGACCTCGTAGACCGGGACGACGGGCCCCGCGACGGCGGCGGGAGTCGTCGCGGCGAAGGTCTCCAGCAGCGCCGCGAGCCATCCGGGAGCGGGATCCTCGTCGTCGTCGATGAAGACCAGCAGAGCGCGTCCGGCGGCCTCGTCCAGAGCCCGGTTGCGCACCGCCGCCACACCGGGGCGCTCCTCGACGACGTAGCGCAGCCCCACCCCGTCGGGCGTCTGGGTGCGCAGCGCGCGCACGGCCGGAGCGGCGCAGGCCGCCGGGTCGTTGTCGATGACGAGCACGTCGATGTCACTGCGGTCGTCGTGGCCGGCACGGCCGGCCGCGGGGTGGGTCCGACCGCCGCCATCGCCGTCCGGGCCCGGCGCACCGGCCCGCCGCCCCGCCCGCGGCGGCCGTCACCGCCGCCAAGCTCGCCCGGCTGCGCGCCCTGACCGGCGCCTGGGCCGCCTCGCACGAGGTCGCCCACTGCGGGCTGCGCATCGACGTCGTCTCCATCGTGCTGCGCCCCGGCCTGCCCGCCGTGCTGCGCCACCACCGGGGGGTGGGACTGTGAGCGGACTGGCGCGCACCCTCGCCGTCACCCTCACCGGCCTGACGGGGCACATCGTCGAGGTCGAGGCCCACTGCGCCCCGGGCCTGCCGGCCTTCACACTCGTCGGCCTGCCCGACGCCGCCGTGAGGGAGTCGCGCGAGCGGGTGCGGGCCGCCCTGTCGACCTGCGGCGTCACCTGGGGGGAGAGGCGCCTGACCGTCAACCTCTCCCCGGCGGACCTGCCCAAGACGGGCACCGGCTTCGACGTGAGTATGGCGCTCGCGGTCCTGGCCGCCCGCGGGGAGCTGCCGCGGCGCGCCCTGGCGTCCCTGGCGGGCACCGTCTTCATCGGCGAACTCGGCCTGGACGCCTCCGTCCGGCCGGTGCGCGGCGTCCTGCCCGCCGTCCACGCCGCGGCGCGCGCCGGCGTCGAGCGGGTCGTCGTCCCCGCCCAGGCGCGGGCCGAGGCCCGGCTCGTGCCCGGCATGCGGATCCTGGCCGTCAGCCACCTGGGCGAGCTCATCGCCGCCCTGGGGGGCGAGGTCCCCGCCGCCGTCGCCGGCCTCGTGGAGGGGGCCCGGGGTCGGCGC
>ERZ773022.678-NODE-678-length-26154-cov-8.643473_pt1 | contig 26154 bp, 19 predicted proteins | sample MGYA00580839_ERZ773022 | MGnify/ENA primary metagenome ERZ773022 (study PRJEB29015, sample SAMEA2738020) | human oral metagenome | biome: human oral; feature: human-associated habitat; material: dental | place: China | collected 2044 ... | reverse complement strand
AGACGAGCGGCCGCCAGTCGCCCTTCTGCGTCTCGGTGTTCTTGCGCACCTCCGTGCGCACGCACTCGGCGAGGAGCTTCAGAGCGCCGCCCATGAGCGTGCAGCCCTCGGCCTCAAGGCGCGGCTCCTTGAAGAGCATGAGCTCCGTGAGCTTCGTCGTCTGCCGCACCTGGCTCGCGAACGTGATGACGGAAAGATACGCCGTCTCAAGCGCCTGCGGGTCGCCGCGAAGCTCCGACAAGAGCGCCTTGATCCCCTGGCGCACGGCCTCGATCGGCTCGCCCATCATCGATCCCGAGCAATCCAAAAGCAAATACACCGGCAGTCTGCGTCCAACATCCGCCATGAAAAGCACCTCCCAGAATCCTTCCGCACGCAAAAAGCGGCGGAAACCATAGTCCGAGGCAGTACGCCTCGAAGCCTGCTGTCATACATCTCTATTCTAACCACGAAAGCGCAGGAGGTCAAGCCGACGGCGTCGAGCGGGAGGTGCATTTTGCACATTCGCTGTGTTGCACGGTCTGCAAAATTGTGCTTCTCCTTTGCAGAGGCCTATACTATGCCCCAGATAGATAAAAAGGCTGCGCATCGTCGAATCCGACGTATGCACAGCCTTTTTCATTTTTTCCCCAATATATTGTGCCTGAGCGCGTAGTCGACGAGTTCCGAGTTCTGCGTGCAGTCGAGCTTCTGCAGGAGGCGCGTCTTGTAGGTGGAGACGGTCTTGATCGAGAGGTAGAGCTTGTCGGCAATGGTCGAGAGCGAGTAGCCGTGCACGATGAGTTCGAGGACTTCGCGCTCCCTGGTGGAAAGCGCGGCGGGCTCTTCAGGCTCTTCGAGCGCGCCGTCGATCAGAAGCTCCGCCTCGCGCTCGCCGAGGTAGCGCCCTCCTGCGGCGACGGTGCGCAGGGCGCGGAAAAGTTCGGCGTCGAGCGTGTCCTTGCACAAATAGCCGTTTGCGCCCGCACGCAGGCACTCGCAGACGTACTGGCGCTCGCTGTGCATCGTGAGGATGAGGACGCGCACGGCGGGCTGCATCGCCTTGAGGCGGCGCAGGCACTCAAGGCCGCCCATGCGCGGCATCGAGAGGTCGAGGAGCGCGATGTCGACGGGAGTCTTGGCCGCCTTTTCGAGCGCTTCCTCGCCGTCGGACGCTTCGGCGACGACGCTGAAATCTTCCTCGGACGAGAGAAGCAGCGACAGGCCTTTGCGCAGCACGCGATGATCGTCGGCGAGCAGGATGCGCAGCGGTTCTTTCTTGTTTTCCATCACGTTTCTCCTCCCTTCTTGCGCGGCAGGCACAGGAAAAGGCGCGTGCCCGCGCCCGGCGCACTCTCGACGGAGAAGCTGCCTTCGAGAAGCTCGGCGCGCTCTTTCATGCTCACGAGGCCGAGGTGGCGGTCGAGACGCGCCCTCTCCGCCGTGTCCTTCTCGAAGCCCACGCCGTCGTCGGCGATTTCCACGCATACTTCCTTTGCCGTCGCACGAAGCTTCACGCTCGCCTCGCGTGCGTGTGCGTGGCGCACGATGTTCGTCAGCCCCTCCTGTACGGAGCGATAGATGACGAGTGCGAGCGTGCGGTCAAGCCCTGTGAAGTCGCCTTGCGTCTCCCATCGCACGGTCAGATCTTCGTGCGTGCGGCTCAGTGTGTCGATGTACTTCTCAATGGCAACGAGGAGGCCGAGGTCTTCGAGGAGCGGCGGATGAAGATCGACGGCGAGCTGCTTCAGGCCCTGCAGCGCCTCGCTCGTCAGCTCCCGCGCCTCCTGCAGCAGTTCCCGCTGCTCGGGCGTCGCGAGCTTGCCGTGCAGGATGCGCAAGTAGGCGAGAATCGACGCCATCGACTGGCTCGTCTCGTCGTGCAGCTCGCGCGAGATGCGCCGCCTCTCGTCCTCACGCGCCGAGAAGAGCTGGCCGATGAGCCAGAGGCGAAGCCGTTCCTTCTGCTGCAATGCGCCGAAGAGCTTCGCGTAGCGCGTCGCGAGGAACGTCGCGAGGAGCGCGAGCGCGAGAAGCACGAGGAAAAGCTCGAAGCCGCGCCGCTCGACGAGGGCGCGCGCCTCGCGCTCGGTGAGGCCGATGCGCAGATAGCCCGTGATGCCGTCGTCGATCGGATAGAGGATCTCGCGGATCGGCCCATCGGTGCTGCTGTAAATATGCGGCTCCAAATCGTCCTTTTCACGAAGCGGCAGCAGTCCTTCGGGCAGGCCGTCGGCGAAGGTGCTCGCGAGGATGCGCCCGTCGGGGTACGTCACGAGGATGTAGCGCACCTCGGGATTCTTTTCCAGCGTGCGCTCCAACTGGTCGGAAATCGTGAAGCGGTCGTCGAGGAGGATGTCGCTCGCGATGACCGCGCCGAGCGCCGAGGCGATCTCGCGCCCCGAGCGGTTCAGCCCTTCGATCAGCGTCGCCCGCAGGGTCACGAGGAAGAACGCGCCGAGCAGGAGTCCGCAGAGCAGCACGCTGCCGACGAGGAGGATGTTGAAGCGGACGGTCAGGCTTTGCTTTTCCATGTCACTCTCCCGAAAGGCGCTCGTGCGCGAGAAACTTCTGCCTGAGAGGCTCGTAAAGCCCGCCGTCGGGCGGCACGAAGCGGTCAATGACCGCCGACTGCAGCACGGGACGCATGGCTTCGTCGTCCGCCATCTCATAGAAGATGCGGCGAAGCTGCTCCTTTTCCTCGGGCGCGAGGTTCTGCCGCACGACGACGGGGCCGGTCGGAGCGACGGCAAGCTCGTCGATGATGCGCACCTTCGCGGCGAGCTGCGGATTCGTCTGCTCGATATGCTCATAGATCTGGTTGTCGATGCTCGCTCCATCGGCGAGGTGGTTGGCGACCGCCCAGATCGACTTGTCGTGGTGGTGCGTGTAGAAGATGCGCCCGAAATACTGCTCGGGCGTCAGCCCTTCTTCGAGCAGGCGGTAATCGACGGCGAGCCTGCCCGAATGACTGAGCGGATCGACGAAGGCGAAGACGCGTCCTTTGAGCGAGGCGAAGTCCTCGATTTCGCTGTCGGCGGCGACGATGACGAAGGTGCGGTAGAGGATCGTGCCCTTCGTCTCGACCATGGCGAGAAGCTCGATCGGCTCGTGGCCGCGGTACGCCGTATAAGCGCCCGTCGAGAGGAAGGCGACGTCGGCTTCGCCCGCCGCGACGAGCTGATCCAGCTCCGCCGCGCCGCGCTTCTGTACCATGGTGACGGGGCGGCCGAGCTTCTCGGCGAGGTAGGCGGTCATGCGTTCATAGGGGCGGCGCGTCTCCTCGGGACTCATGACAGGCGCGAAGGCGATGACGAGCGGGCGCTCTGCAGCAGGTGCGGCAGGCGCGGCCGCATGACGCGCAAAGTCGATGAAGCCTTTCTCGTCGCCGCAGCCTGCAAAAAGGAGCGCGAGGGCGACGAGGATCAGCAGGACTGCCTTCTTGGCCATACTGTCACCTCCTTGCGAATGTTCGCATCTTCTGCGGGCTTTGCACGAAACGAGCCGCGCACCTTCTCAAAGCTTCGCGCGGATCTCGCGCAGTTTCGCCGCCGAAAGCCCGCCCGCCAGAGCGGCGCGGTGGCCTTCGTAGTAGCCTTGCGCTTCCCTTCGCACATGGGCGAGCGCCGCCTCGAATACGGCGCGGCTGCCCGAAAGCACGCGCTCTTCGAGGCGTGCGCCCTCTCTTTCGAGATAGGCGCTGACCATGGGGCGAAGCCTTTCCTTGAGCGCCTCCGCCATGATCTTGCTGCCGCCCTTTTCGAAGAACTGCGCGGGACTCTTGAAGAGTGCAAGTTCCTTGGCGAAGACCTGCGGCTCGACGTCGGCGAACGCCGCCGGAAACGAGAGGTCAAAGTCAAACTCCGTCGCTTCCACGCCGAAGGAGAAGTCGCGCTCGCCCTCGGAGAGCGTCTTTGCCAGCGTCTCCTGCAGTTCTTTGCCGCGCTTGGCGAGGAAGCGCTCCAAGCGCACGGCGGTCGCACGCATCTCCTGCGCGAGGTCGAAGCCGAGGCTCGCGAGAAGCTCCTTCATCGCCTTTTGGAGACTCGCTTTGCCGTGCTCGCGGCCGAGCGTCGCGGCGTTGAAGCTCAGGCGGAACATGTCCTCATAGCGCAGGAAGACGCGCTCCGCGACGTAATAAAGAAGCTCCGCCTGCTCCTGCGCGGCGCGTTTTTCGATGCCTTCGCTGCTCTCTTTTTCGAGAATGTCCTTCGCCCGCGCCGCGTTCTTTTCGAGCGATTCGCGCCGCTCGGCCTTCTTCTCGGCACTTTCCTCGCTCTCTTCGATGAGGCGGCTCAAGAGCGTTTGGGCACGCGCATAGTCGCCTTCGGCGGCGCGTATGGCAAGGCCTGCGAGGTCGTGGAAAATGAAGTGGTGGAAAGCGTTCTCGAACTGCGTGCCGCGATGCTCGCCCGCGAGCTTTTCCTTGAGGATCGCAAGGCTCGATACGGCATGAAGGCGCGGCCTCTTGATGCCGAAGCGCGAGAGGTTCGCGCGCACATAGGCGAGCACGTCGCTCGCGTCCTCCTCGCTCTCGGCGAGGTCGATGGCGTTGACGATGAAGAACATCTTGTCCATCTCGAAGGCGTCCTTGACGCGCCCGAGCTGCACGAGGAATTCGCTGTCGGCATGGGAAAAGGCGTGGTTGTAATACGTGACGAAGAGGATGGCGTCGGATTGGCGGATGAAGCGGAAGGAGAGGTCGGTGTGACGCGCGTTGATGGAGTCGGCGCCCGGCGTGTCGACGAGCGTGACGCCCCGGCGCGTGAGGTCGCAGTCGTTGTAGATCTCGATCTCCTCGACGAAGCATGCCTTGTCCTCGTCGACCGCGTAGGCGGCGAAGTCTTCGAGCGTGCAGTCGAGCCATGTGCCCGCCTTGCCCTCGAACATCGTGCGCCCCTTCTCGTAGGCGCGCAGGAAGGCCTGCTGCTGGCGCAGGTCGCTCGCTCTCGTCAGCACGTCCTCGACGAGCGCGGGCGCTTCCGCGAGAGTCTTCGCCTCGCGCTCGAAGGGCGCAAGGGCGCGGTTCAGATCGGCGAGCAGCATCGCTTCGTCCTTCAGGCGGACGCGCACCGTGCCGTGCGGCTTCTCCTTCGTCACGGGCAGTATCTTCTGGATGACGGCGGTCGTCGGGTTCGGCGAGACGGGCAGAAGGTTCTCGCCGAGGAGCGCATTCGCAAAGGACGACTTGCCCGCGCTGAACGCGCCGAAGAGCGTCACGAGATAGCCGCGCTCGTCGAGCCGCTCGGCACGCAGGGATAGCTCTTCGGCGAGCCGCGAAAGCCCCGGCACGTCCGCGACGAGTTCGCCCGCGCGGCGAAGGCGCGGCGCCCATGCCGCAAGGTCTGCCCGCGCGGCGTCATCGGCAGGCAAAGCGGGAGCGCCCGCCTGCATTTCCTCCGCTTCCGCCGGCAGAGACGCTTCCTCGGCCGGCGCGTCCTTTTGCACCGTGTGCCCTGCCGCGCTCTCCGCCGCGCTCTCCGCCGCGCTCGGCGTTCCGTCGCCCTCTACGATCTCGACCTCCTGCATCGTGAGCGTGAAGAGCGCAGCGTTTTCCGTGTCCGCGCGTTCCTCGCTCGCGAGAAGCTTTGCCAAGGCTTCCCGCTTCGCCTGGACGCGCTTCTTCGCCTGCCGCACGGCGAAGAGCGCCGCGACTTCTTCGGCCATGCCCGAAAGCTCTGCCTCGATGGCGGCGAGGCGCACGCCGTTCCGCTCCTCCATGCGTGAGAGGAGATCGTCTCCGACGGCGGCGAGACGCGAGCGCGCGCACTCTTTGACCGCCTTTTCGAGCGCGGCCGTGTAGTTCAGCACATAGCTGCCGTCGTAGCTCGTGCTCGCGCCTTCCTTTTGATTCTTTTCCAGCACATCTTCTTCAGGCAGAGCCGTGAAACTCTCGGCGAAGGCGGCGGCCGCCCCGCCCTCGATGTGCCGGTCGCGCGCGAAATCCTTCAGATACGTCGCGATGTGCCAATCGACCTGCAGCCGCACCTTCTCCGCGAGAGCCTGCCACAGGCGCTCGCGGCGGGCAGCACGCTCCGCCGCCGTTTTCTTGCCGCGCCCGAAGAAGCCGACCTTGAAGCCGGGCGAGGAGGCTTCGAGGTAAAGACGCGCCAGTTCGCGCACCTCGTACGGCATCATGTAGGCGTTGGCGAGGATCTTTTCGATCCCTTCGTTGAAGGCGGCGCGTCCGTCCTCACGCAGACTCTGCGCCTCCTGTTCCAAGGCGCGGCTGCCCGCCCAGAGCGCGTCGCGCTCCGCGACGGACAGAGGTTCGAGCACGCGGCGGGCGTCGGCAAGCCCCTTCTCCTCTGCCTTTTCCTCGCGGCTTACGGCATCGGCGCAGATCTTTTCGAGAGAGCGGGCGATCGATTCTTCGAGCGACGCCGCACGATTTTTGAGCGCATCGCGCAGGAAGGCCTGCATCGTCTTGAAGTCGTTGTGCTCATGCGCCTCGTCCTTCATCGAGGTGAAGAAGACCGCCTCGGGCGCGACGCCCCATGCGGCAAAAGCGTCCTTGACGCCGGCAGCAAACGCGGCGAAGGAAAGCTCCTCCTCGCGGTGCTTGTCGATCTGGTTGATGACGAGCGCGACGCGCTTTCCCGCTTCCGTCAGCGACTTCGTGAAGAGGAAGCTCTCCTCCGATTGCACATGGTTGTAGTCCATGACGTAGAAAATGAGGTCGGCGAGGTGGATCGCCTCCTCTGTCGCCAGGCGGTGCGCGGCGTCGGTCGAGTCGATGCCCGGCGTGTCCATGAGCACGACGCCCGCAGGAAGAGATGCGGCCGCCGTCGAGATCTCGATGCTCTCGATCGCCGTGCCGTCGCGGCAGAACGATTTCACGAGGTCGTAGTCGTAGGGCGCGAGGTAGCGGCGCGGCCTGCCGTCTCTAAAGCGTGCCTCGGCGTACTCTTCGCCGTGCCTGACGTAGACGAGGTTCGCGCTCGTCGGTATGGGACTCGACGGCAGGAGCATCGCGCCGAGGAGGCGGTTGATCATGCGCGACTTGCCCGCCGAAAAATGACCGCAGAAAGCGACGCCGAATTCGCCGCGCACGAGCTTTTCGGCAAGCTGGCGCACCTTGCGGGCGCTCGCCGCATCGCCCTCGGCTGCAAAATGATCGTAAAGCCGCAGCAGTCGGCTCTTCAAGATGACGCTTTGCATAGATCCTCCTTTGACTTCGCCCTTGCTTTCTGCCGCCGCATGGATTACGATGGAAGTCAGAAAGTCTTGCATGAGCGGCAAACCTGCAGGGAAAGGAATCGAAATGATAGAAACTCTTCAAAACCTGAAAAAAGAAGGCATACGGCTCTACTATTTCCTGCCGGACTTCCAAGCGCCGGAAGCCGTATGGCGCACGGTATTCGAGCGATACGTCAAAATATTTTGCGCAGCAGACAACGTGGCGCTGCTGCTTGACTTGTCCGCCGCAGAAGGAGTTCAAGAGGCGCTGGCGCAGTTCAGTCAAGCGCTCGATGCGCTCGGCGACGACGCGCCGGCGGTGCTGACCTTCGAAGGTGAGGCGGCGCTGTCCTCTGCCGCGCTTCGTCTGGCGGACGTCTTGATCCTCACGAGAGAAGAGCGTTCGCTGCGCCTCTTGAACCGCCTCGAAACGCAGCCGCGAATCCTTTACGGCGGCGATGCGGCGATCTTTTCCCGCGACGAAGCGCGCGGGGACGATGCGCATTTCGATGTGTCCGTCTGCATTCTCACCTATCGGTCGGATTTTCTGAAGCTCGAAAGGACGCTCGCCTCCGTCGTTGAGCAGAAGGGCTGCTCGTTCGAGATCGTCATCGCCGATGACGGCTCGGAAGATTTCCCGAGGAAGGCCATCGAAGACGATCTCGCTTCTAAGGGATTCACAGCCTACAAGATTCTTCAAGCACCCAAAAATCAAGGTGTCGTACACAATGTGTACCGCGCCTTTTCTCATGCACGAGGGAAGTACATCAAGAACATCTCTCCCGGCGATTACCTGTACAGCGATCATGTATTGGCCGACATGTTCCGTTTCATGGAAGAGAGCGGGTATCCGGCCGCCTTCGGACGCGCCTGCTACTATCGTGAAGAGGGCGGGCATTATCATATATTGGATGAAATGCACCCGCGGAATTTGAAGCCGTATGAAAGGAACGACTTCGCCGCAGCAAGAAGGGCGCATCTTCTATGTCAGGATTACCCGATCGGCGCCGCCTTCATGACGCGCCGCAAGCTTCTCATGCAGTACACGAAGCCCCTGCTGGGCAAGGCCGTTCATCTCGAAGACCGCGCCTACACCCTCATGATCGCCGACGGCATCGACATCGGCTTCTGGAATCACAACCTCATCTGGTACGAGTACGGCAGCGGCATATCGACGAGCACGGACGAACGCCGACAGGCGCAGGTCATCAAGGACAATCAAGCGTGCTTCGCGCTGATCGCCGAAAAGCATCCGGAGCTTTCCAGCTGGTGCAAGTGGCACATCTTCAACGAAGAGGATATGGAAGATGCGTGGCTCGACTACTACGAAGAAGTGAAAGACTACTATCAAAAGGTCGATACGTCCGTCGCCGAAGCGAAAAGGGCAGGGCGATGGATGTATCTGCAGGACGTCGAGCTGAAAGAGCTGGAAAGGATTGTCCAATCGCAGGTCGTTTTGCCTCCGGCATGAAATCTTCGAGCTTGCTTTTCAGCGAATTTCCTCCCATCACCAATTCTTCTTCGACCGCCAGAACGACGGGTAGAGCATGACGAGCAGCGTGAAGAATTCGAGCCGGCCGAGCAGCATGGCGAAGCACAGGATGCCCTTCGTGAAATCGGATAGTCCCGCGTAGTTCTCCGTCGCGCCCGCGATGCCAAACGCAGGGCCGACGCAGCCGACGGTCGTCACGCTGATGCCGATGGCGTCGAAGGTCTTGATGTTGTCCGCCGTCATGAGCAAAGCGAAAAAGGCGATGGAGAGGACGTAGAGGAAGAAGAAGACCGCCGTGCGGTGGAGTGTCGCCTCGTCGACGCTCGCGCCGTTGATGCGCACGGGCGTCGTGACGCGCGGATGGAGCTTTTCCAGCACGATCGTGCGCACCATGCGAAAGAGCACGAGGATGCGCGCGATCTTCAGTCCCGCCGCCGTCGAGCCGACGCAGCCGCCCGTGAGCATTAAAAGAATCAGGATGCCCTTGGAAAAGCCCGGCCAAAGTTCGTAGTCGGCGGAGACGAAGCCCGTCGTCGAGAGCGACGTCGCCTGAAAGAGCGCGAAGCGCAAAGCGTCGGGCACGTTGTAAAGCCCTCGGTAGAAAAGATTCGCCGCGATGAGCAGCACGGCGCCGCCGACGATGCCGAGGTACGCCTTGAACTCGGAGTTGCGCCACAGCACCTGTGGCCCTTTCTTGTAAACCCGGTAGTAGAGCCCGAAGCTGCCGCCCGCGATGAACATGAAGAGCGACATCCATAGCTCGATGGCAGGACTCTTGAAATGCGCGGCGCTCGCGTTGTACGTCGAGAAGCCGCCCGTGCCGATCGTCGACATCGCATGGTTGACGGCGTCGAGCGCACTCATGCCGCAGGCGAAGAAGGCGAGAAACGCCGCGCCCGTCAGGACGACGTAGATGCGAAAGAGTACGCTCGTGAGGTTCTTGAGGCGCGGCAGGACGCGCTCCGAGCCCTGGGCGCTCGATTCGGCGTTGTACATCGTGATGGCGCTCTGCCCCGTCGCGGGCAAAAGAGCGATGAAGATGACGATGATGCCGAGGCCGCCAAGCCAATGCGTGAGGCTTCGCCAAAGGAGCACGCCCTGAGGCAGGGCCTCGATGTCTTCGACGACGGTCGCGCCCGTGCCCGTGAAGCCCGATATGCTCTCAAAGACGCCGTCGAGGTAGCCGAGATAGCCGCCCAGAAGGTACGGCAGCATGCCGAGGAAGGTCGCCAGAAGCCAGCCGCCGCCCGTGATGGCGATGCCCTCGCGAAGCGTCAGGCGCTCGCCCGGCTCTTTGCCGGCGCGGCGAAGCGCCGTGCCCGCCGCCGCGCTCAAGAGGGCTGCAGCGAAGAGCGGCAAGCGAGAGGATTCAGCGTACCACAGGGAAACGGCGAGCGGCACGAGGAAAATCAGCCCCTCGGCCTGCGCGATGCGCCCCAAAAAGTACGCCACGACCTTGATGTCCAAAGGAGAAGCCCTCCCTTTCTACCCCTTGTCGGACGCCTCGTTGTAGACGTCCTTCAAGAGTGTTTCCTTGCGAAGCGCGAGGCACTCGCAATGGCGCTCCTTCGCCGCTGTTTCCCGAATCGTTTCTGCGAGCACCTCGCCGATCATCGGCGCGTCGTCGTAGAAGATGTCCTTCATCGTGCCGTACGACCACTTGAGTCGGATGCCCTCGCCGTAGTTCACTACGTAGTAAAGCCCCGCGTAGCACGCGCCGATCTCACGCGCGAGATAGACTTCGGGGCAGATGCTCTGCCCGATGATGTCGGCATGGCCGTTGAGCATGGCGACTTCGGCAGGACTCTCGAAATGGCGTCCGTCGGTGCACGCATAAATGCCGCGGTCGAAGATGCGCCCCGAAAAGCGCTTCTTCGTCGCCGCCAGAAGCGAAGCGCGAAGCTCGGGGCAGAGGGCATCGCGCATGATGAGCAGATACCTGCCGTCGAGCATGACGTCCTTGCGGTTCGAGAGGTCGAGATAATCGTCGGGAATCAGAAAGTCGCGCGGATCGAGCAAATGATTGGCCGTGCCGACGCCGCCCTCGGAGAGGACGCGCACGACGCCAGCCTCGCGGAAGACCCAGAAGACCTGGCGCGAAGCGTCGGCACGCGTCACGCCCGAGCGCCAGCCGTGCATGCGGCACGAGAGCACGCGCACCTCGCCGACCGAGAACAGGCGAAAAGCGGGACTCTTTCCGTAGGGCGTGTCAAAGATGAGATTGTCGGCGAGAATTTCTATATCCTCATCGGGAAGACGCGCGGGAAAATCGCTCGAAAGCGTGCCCGAGCCGCCGACAACGCCGAACGATGCGGCGGGAATTTCTTGCTGTGCCATTTATTCGCTCCTTTCGCTGAAGGTTTTCAAAACATGGTACTCCGTATCGCGCTGCGCGGCTTCTCTGCCCGCGCCTTGAATCAGGCGCACCATCTTTTGAATCGACATCTCGTAGCGCGTGCCCGCAGCCTTGACGACGTTTTCTTCGAGCATGATGCTGCCGAGGTCGTCCGCGCCGAAGCCCAGCGTCAACTGCCCGATGCGCTCGCCCTGCGTGACCCACGAGCCTTGGATGTGCGCGATGTTGTCGAGGTAGAGGCGCGTCAGAGCCAGCGTCGTCAAGTAGTCCCACGAGCTTGTCTTCTCGCCGCCAAGCTCCGTGTGGCCGGGCTGGAACGTCCATGTGATGAAGGCGCGGAAGCCGCCCGTCTCGTCCTGCAGGCGGCGCACCTTCTCCATGTGCTCGATGCGGTCCGCCATCGTCTCGCCGAAGCCGATGACCATCGTCGCCGTGCTCTCCATGCCGATCGTGTGCGCCGTCTTCATGATGCGCAGCCAATCGTCGGTCATGATCTTCTTCGGCGCAATCCTCTTGCGGATGCGGTCGACGAGGATCTCCGCGCCGCCGCCCGGCAGGCTGTCGAGTCCCGCCGCCTGCAGCCGCTTCAATGTCTCCTCGACGGAAAGCCCCGCCTTCTCTGCGAAGTAGAGGATCTCCGTCGCCGTGAACGAGTGGATCGTCAGCATGGGAAACTCGCGCTTCAAGCGGCGCAGCATTTCCTCGTAATAGGCAAGACCCAGCTCCGGATGCAGGCCGCCCTGAATCATCAGCTGCGTGCCGCCCGCCTCGACCGTCTCACGCGCCTTTTCGAGAATTTCCTCGTAGGAGAGCAGATAGGCGTCTGCCGCGTCCAAGCGGCGGTAGAAGGCGCAGAAGCTGCACTCGTTGCGGCAGATGTTCGTGTAGTTGATGTTGCGGTCGACGATGAACGTCGTGCGGTTGCCGTAGCGCGCGCGCCGCACGGCATCGGCCTCGCGGCCGAGCGCGATCGGATCTTGTGCGAGGAGAAGAGCCTCGCCCTCCTTTTCCGTCAGGCGCATTACGCTTCCCCCTCTGTGCTCGCCAACGCGTGATAGAATGTGTCGCGCTCCACAGGCTCGTAGCCCGCCTCGCGGATGATGCGGCAGAGCCTTTCGCGCGTGATGCCCGTGCCCGTCTTGGCGCCCGCCGCATGGATGATCTTCTCCTCGCCGATCGTGCCGTCGAGGTCGTCCGCGCCGAAGCCCAGGGCAAGCTGCGCCACAGGCATCGTCAGCATGATCCAAAACGCCTTGATGTGGCGGATATTGTCGAGGATAAGGCGCGAGAGCGCCATCATCTTCATGTCCTCCCACGAGCCGACGCGCTCCAGCGCATAGTCCTTCGCAAGCTGCGTATTCGCGGGATGAAAGGGGAAGGAGACGAACGCCTGGAAGCCGCCCGTTTCGTCCTGGATGTCGCGCAAAGTGACGAGGTGCTGCAAGCGCTCCTCGATCGTCTCCACATGACCGTAGAGCATCGTCGCGTTCGTGCGTATGCCGAGAGAATGCGCGGCCTTCATCGTCTCGATCCACTGGGCGGCCGTCGCCTTCTTCGGACAGATGATCGCGCGCACGCGATCCGCGAGAATCTCCGCGCCGCCGCCCGGAAGCGAAGAAAGTCCCGCCTCCTGCAGAAGCGCGAGCACCTCCTTGACGCTCTTTCCCGTCATCTCGGCAAAATGCACGATCTCGACGGGCGTAAACGCCTTGATGTCGGCATCGGGCAGAGCCGCCTTGACCTGGCGCACAACGCCGAGATAGTAGTCGAAAGGCTTCGTCGGATGAAGCGCCGAGACGATGTGGATCTCGCCGAGCCGCTTGACCTCCTTCGCCTCGGCGAGGACGCGCGCGACGTCCGCCTCCTCCATCACATAGCCATGACTCTCGCCTTCCGCCACTTGAAAGGCACACAAGGGGCAGCCCGACGTGCAGATATTCGTCAGATTGATATGGCGGTTCACATTAAAAAAGACGCTCCTGCCGCTCGCGCGTTCCTTCGCACGCCGCGCCGCATCCGCGAGAAAAAGAAGGTCGTTCTCCTCGTAGAGCGCCAAGGCGTCCGCAAGGCTCAGCCTCTCCCCCTGCTCCGCCTTGCGGCGTGCAGCTTCCAATATCGTCATCGTATCTTAGTTCTCCTCAAATCACATGATCGCGCGGCCATCTCGCCTTTTGAGCAGCAAACCGCTCAATCCGTCACCACTTCGCCCGGCCAGTCCATGATGCCGCCGAAATCGACGATGTTTCCATAGCCCATGGCAGCAAGCTTCTGCGCCGCATCATGGCTGCGCTTGCCGCTGCGGCAGTAGACGAGGATCAGCTGATTCTTGTCCTTAAGCTCTGCAGGCGGAGTCTTGTCGATGCTCTCATTCGGGATGTTGATCGCCTTCGGAATATGTCCCGTGGCGTATTCGCCCTTCGTCCGCACATCGACGATGATATAGTCCTTCTCCGACGCCATCATCTTCTGCGCCTCAGCCGCCGACACCTGGCGCGGCTGCGCTGCCTGCCCGCTGCCGCAGCCGCCCGCGAAAAGCGTCAGCGCCATCAATGCCGTCAACATAATAATCTTTTTCATAGTATCTCTCCTTTGCAATCTCAATTCTCGCCCTTATTATACCACATCCGGCAAACCGCGAGAAACTGTCATCAGCGCCGCTTCTCGCGCCACTCAAACGACAGCAAGCAGGATGTTGTATCCATATCCGAAATATTTCTCAAAAAAGCCATCGACTTTCTGCCTTGCAGAGAGTCGATGGCTTTTGAGCAGCGGTGCAGGCGAGCGATTTTCTCAGGCTTTTTCCGTCACGAAGCCGCTCCAATTATCCGCATATTGCAGGAGCAGAGTCAGCTTCTCCTCACGGGCAGCAACCGCGTGGTTTTCGGGGACATACTGTCCGTCATGATAGACGATCGCCTGGATCTCTTCCTCCGTCAGAGGGAAGTGCGGGAGGATGAGCGATAGACTGCGGACGGGAACGCTCAGATAGATGAGTTCCCTGTTCCAACGATAGGGGAAGCGTGCGCCCGCCTCCTCGTTTTTCAGATACTGCGGCTTCCCCGGCGATCCCGCCTTGCCGAGGTCGTGCAGGAGGGCGACGATGACGCAGCTCTCCTCGGAAAGTTCGGGCGCGATGGTCGCGCGCATCTTCAGCATCGTCTCGGCGACGTTCACGCTGTGTTCCAAGAGGCCGCATTCTTTGCACAGGTGGTATCTCGTGGAAGCGGGCGCTGTGAGATAGGCTGTCTGCTGCTCGATGAAGTCCATCAGCGCGGCAAATTCCCGACGGCGTTTCGTCACCATGTCTTTGAGCTTCTGATAGCGCGCCATAAGCTCCACGTCGAGCTGCAGCAGCACAGTTCCGTGCGGAATCTGCGGCGTGCCGAGCATCTTTTGGAAGACGTCGCTGTAATAATCCTTCCACTGCTCCTGCGTCGTTTTATAGCCATGATATTCTGCTCGATGTGCCTCCATCGTTGGATCGCCGGCGATGTTCAGCAGGACGAGACGCACATCGGGGAAGTGATGCGGCACGCAGCGCGCCCGCATCTCGTAGAGGAAGGCCAAACGGTTTGCGAGCTGGTAATGCCCGTCCGTCCACAAGGAGAAATCCCCCTGCGGGAAGTGCGCGTCGTGCCATTTGCGCAGCGTATCCTTGATCTTGTCTATGCTTTCCTGAGCCGTCGCCCCGAGCTTCTGTCCCTCAGCCTTCTTGCGATGGGCTTTTGCCTCCACCAAGTAGAGCGCACCGCTGTCCCTGCCGATGGCGATACCGTCCCACTGCGGCTGGTTCGACGGCCAAAAGTCGAAGAGAGACGCCTTATCCGCATGGGGAAAGAGCTTCGCCATCGCCTCGTCTTGATTCAGTTTGTACTCCTTGAAGTCATTTTGCGGGAGGGGAGCAATCCACTCCACCTCCTCGCCAAGCTGCGCTGCAAACATGCGTGCGAGAGTGGGGAAGCGTCCTGCTTCCACAAGATGCTGCATCCAGAGGTGACTGCCCGCCACGGCTCGGCCTGCTGCCGTATTGCTCTTTCCTGCTGCCATTTTTGCTGCCTCCTTTTTGGTTGCTGCCATGATTTTAGGCATAGAGAATATGTTTTCTTACGAAACGGAAAATCCCACAGGGGAAGGGCTGGAGGGAACGGCCTGCAGAGCCGCAACATCGAAGTCCTCGATGGTGAGCTGCCGCAAGTCTTCCTTCGCGAGCGTTTGACCCTCGCGAAGTGTACAGAGTCGCTGCGCTTGACGCATGAGCGCCTGTTCGAAAACATTTCGTACGAAGCGTCCGTTGCCGAAGTCCGGTTGCCTGCACACTGCCTCAAAACGCTTGCGGCAGTGTGCGACGATCTCTTCGGTGAGCGTGCAGCCCTTTTTCCCTGCGATGAGTCGCAGAATCTCTGCGAGCTCAGCCGGCGTGTAGTCCGGAAAGTCCACATGAAACGCGATGCGGCTGCGCATCCCCTCGTTGGTGGCGAGGAATGCCTCCATCTTCTTCGGGTAGCCGGCGAAGATGACGATCACATCCGCGCGGCGGTTTTCCATCTCCTGCACGATGGTGTTGATTGCCTCGTCCCCATAGCTGCCGGAGCGGTCGTCCACGAGCGCGTACGCTTCATCGATGAAGAGGATGCCGCCGCGCGCCGCGCGGAATTTTTCTTTGACCTGCACCGCCGTCCAGCCGACGTACCTGCCCACGAGATCGGCGCGTCCGCACTCGACGAAATGTCCCGTGTCAAGGAGGTTCTCCTTGCTCAGGATGTCGGCGAGCAAGCGGGCGACCGTCGTCTTTGCGCTGCCTGGGTTGCCCGTGAAGCACATGTGCATGGAGGGGCGCTGCGCGTCCATGTCGAGCTCGGTGCGCCGTTTCTGCACGGCGAACGAAGCGACGATCTGCCGCACGAGCTCCTTCTGCCTTTTCAGTCCGACCATCTCCTGCAGCGCGGCCTTTGCATCCTGCTCCGATTTCTTGGCTGTCGTCTCTTTATAAAACTCGATGTCCTGATACGCACGGTAGGTCTTGGCCTTCAGTGCGTCCCGATACAATTTCTCATGAATCTGGTGAATGTCGGAGGCGCGGAAGGTATGCCGCTCGCCGAGCGCCAGCTCCAGTTCGCGCACGCTGTAGTGGGGCATCGACGACTGAGTGTCGAGTTTTTGCAGATACGCTGCTGCCTGCGCACGGTTGCCCGCGCCCTCTTCGATGTGTACGAAAGAGATGTCTTCCTGCAGGTAGGCCAGAAGTTTTTTCAACGCTCTCGTTTGCGTATGGAACTCCACAAGGATGAAGAGCGTGTCGCGCTGATATTTGCGGATGATCTTTCCGAAATATTCGACAACGCGCTCATAGCTTCCTGCATAGTTTTCTTCCTCTTCGCTGCAGCCACACATTTCAATGACGACGGCCCCTCCCTTCGCATGGTGCAGAAGATGTTCGAGATCCTCCTCCTCGAAACAGGTGTCTTTAATGCTATGAATGCGGTTGATTCTTTGCCCCACAAGGCGCTTGTTGGCGTGGAGCGCACGCGCGAGAAGGCGCGTCATCGCCATCGCCGCCTCCGAATTTCCCGCTGCGATATGGTAATGCACGGGATGTCCGTAAAACATCCTGCGCTCGTTCTCTTCGGCATAGATTCGCGCCAGTTCTGCCAAAAAGCTGTTGTCTGCCAGCAGACTTTCCGCTTCAAGGTTCGCCTGTGCATGCGAGAGGCGCGGCCTGCTCCGAAGGATTTCCTCCGTCAGTTGGAAAGCCGAACTGTCTGCATAGTTGAGGTTCATCTCATAGAAGGGATTGCAGATATTGATATAATTCTTTTTGTCACAGACTTCGAAGCGATGCACAAACTGTTCGCGTGTAACCTCGCGCAGACCGTGGATGGCGATTTCCTGCACATCGCACGTTTCGGCGAGCAGGGGAGCGAGTTTCTTACCGAGCTGCCCTGCGGTCATCGCTTTCATCTGATTTAAGGCGGCGCACATATGAAAGCCGTTTGGAAGGATGCGGTCGATGAAGAGCAGAACCATTGCGTCCGCGCACACTTCCCTGAGCGCATCATTCAGGTCGGAGAGCCAACGTTCCCGCTTGCGGTGCGAGTTAAAGATGGAAAGATGTTTGTTCGGATCACGGGAGTCTTCGCTTGAAGCGGCCTGAATCACTTTTGTCAGATTGCATTTTACCTGAAATTCATAAAACAGCATCGTTCTCACTCCTTTGCTTCAAAACTTTTCCTGCTGATGATTCCTCTATGAAGTTGTCAAGGAACAAATGGAGCAAGCCGCTGTCTGGGAGTCTCTTCAAAGTCCGTAAGTCCTGCACATGTGCAGCAGCACAACCTTCAATCTCGTTTCTCCTCCTTTTGCAAACAGTATAACACAGCGGATGTACAAAAAAATGCACATCCGCTGTAAAAAATCTTTTGCCAAGCCTGCCTTCAGCGCCGCTTCTCGCGCCACTCGATGAACATGTGCCGAAGCGCCATGACGGGCGCGTGGAGCAGCATGCGCGGACCGCTGTAGCGCATGGTTTCGCGGATTTTTTCGCGCATCTTGGGCGCGTAGCAGTGCGTCTGGCACGCACTGCAAAACGTCTTCGTCTCCATGTGCGGGCAGCGCTCGACGCGCGCACGGGCATAGTCGAGCAGCGCTTCACATTCTTCGCAAAGGCTCAAATTGTTGCCATGATGCGCGCGGCAGTAGATTTCGAGCATTTTCTTGACCGTCGCCATCTCCGCCTTGCGCTTTTCCTCTGCCGTCATACGAATCCTCCGACTCCTCTCTTCAACAAATCTCATTCGTCACGCAGCAGCCGCGCCGCAGCGTCACGAGCCATGTCACAGTTCTCACCATTATAGCAAAGCCCGCCGCGAGAAACAATCTCTTCACGCCGCACAATGTCCATAAAGCGGGCGTTTGTGCGTGCAGATGAAAAGCGGCGTGCCGCTTTTGCAGAAAACTGTAAAAGAAGTATCTGCAAATGAAAAACTGCGCCTGCGTCAGATTCGACGCAGGCGCAGCCTTCTTTGTATCAGAAAATGTCGTTCGCGCAGATGATCGTCTGATCGCGGTTCGGGCCGACGGAGACGATGCCGATGGCGACGCCTGTGACGGCGGAGAGGCGTTCGAGGTATTTCTTCGCCTTTTCGGGCAGCTTCTCGTAGTCGCGGCAGCCCGAGATGTCTTCCTTCCAGCCTTCGAATGTCTCGTAGACAGGCTCGACCCGCGCGAGGACGTTGAGGCTCGCGGGGATCTCGTTCAGCATCTTGCCGTCGAGCTTGTAGCCCGTGCACATCTTGATCTCGTCGAAGCCGTCGAGGATGTCGAGGCGCGTGATCGCCATGTAGTCAAGACCCGAGAGCTGCCCCGCATAGCGAACGACGCAGGCATCGAGCCAGCCCGTGCGGCGCGGCCTGCCCGTGACGGTGCCGAACTCGTGGCCGGCTTCACGGATCTTGTCGCCGATGTCGTTGAGCTGCTCGGTCGGGAACGGGCCTTCGCCGACGCGCGTGCAGTATGCCTTGACGACGCCGACGACCTTGTCGATGCGCTTGGGCGCGACGCCCGCGCCGACGCCGACGCCGCCCGATACGGGATGCGAGGCCGTAACGAAAGGGTAGGTGCCGTAGTCGATGTCGAGCATCGTCGCCTGTGCGCCCTCGAAGAGCACCTTCTTGCCCGCATCAAGCTCTTCATTCAAAAGAGCGATAGTGTCGCAGACATAGGGTTTCAGGAGATCTGCATAAGCTTCGTATTCTTCGAGGATATGCTCGTAGGAGAGCGGCGCATGACCGTAGATCTTTTCCAGTTCCTTGTTCTTGATCGCGAGATTTTCCTTCAGGCGCTTTCGGAACTCCTCCGGCTCGACGAGGTCGCAGACGCGGATGCCGATGCGGTTCATCTTGTCCATGGTGCAAGGGCCGATGCCGCGCTTCGTCGTGCCGATCTTCCCCTCGCCGCGCGCTTCCTCGGCGAGTCCGTCCATGATGCGGTGATAGGGCAGGACGACGTGCGCACGGTTCGAGATGCGGATGCCCGAAGTGTCGATGCCGCGCTTCTGCATGGCGTTCATCTCTTCGAGCGCGACTTCGGGATCGAAGATGACGCCGTTGCCGACGACGTTCGTCTTGCCGTGGTAAAGGATGCCCGAGGGCAGGAGGCGCAGCTTGAATTCCTCGCCCTTGACGCTGACGGTATGCCCGGCATTGCTGCCGCCCTGATAGCGCACGACCGTATCGGCCTTCTCGGCGAGGTAGTCGACGATCTTTCCCTTGCCCTCATCGCCCCATTGCGTGCCTGTGACTACTACTGCTGACATAGCGATTCTCCTTCTCTATACATGATTCCGGCATTTTTTTGCAAGACATGCCGGAAATCGTGGAAGCTCTTGCGAATCAGAGTCCGAAGCGTTCGAAGATCTTGTCGATGTGGCGCAGGAAGTATTGATAATCGAAGCAGTTGTCGATCTCTTCCTTCGTCAGATGCTTCAAGATGTCCTCGTCCTTTTCGACATTCGTGCGGAAGTCTTCGCCTTCCATCCAGCGCTTCATGGCATTCCGCTGAACCCACTTGTAGGCGTCTTCACGGAGAACGCCCTTGTCTACGATGGCGAGCATGAGGCGCTGGCTGTAGATAAGGCCGCCCGTCTTTTCCATATCGGCGAGCATGGCTTCGGGATAGACGAGCAGCTTGTCGATGATGTTCGTAAACTTCTTTGTGCAGTAGTCGACGTTGATCGTGCTGTCGGGCAGGATGACGCGCTCGACGGACGAATGCGAGATGTCGCGCTCATGCCAGAGCGTGATGTCTTCGAGCGCCGCGACTGCATTGCCGCGCACGAGACGCGCCATGCCCGAGATGCGCTCGCAGGTGATGGGGTTGCGCTTGTGCGGCATGGCGGACGAGCCTTTCTGGCCGGGCGCGAAGTATTCCTCCGCCTCGCGGATGTCCGTGCGCTGCAGGTTGCGGACTTCCGTCGCGAACTTTTCGAGCGAGCTTGCGACGATGGCGAGCGTCGTCATGTACTCGGCATGACGGTCGCGCTGAATGACCTGCGTCGCGAGGCGCACGGGCGTGATGCCGAGCTTCTTGCACGTGATCTCCTCGATGCGCGGGTCGATGTTCGAATAGGTGCCGACGGCGCCCGAGAGCTTGCCGACGGCGACGATCTTCTTCGCGTGCTCGACGCGCTCGATGTCGCGCTCGACCTCGGCGCTCCACAGGAGCAGCTTCAAGCCGAAGGTCATCGGCTCTGCATGGATGCCGTGCGTCCTGCCGATGCACGGCGTGTGCTTGAACTCGACGGCGCGGCGGCGCAATACTTCGAGGAGCTTTTTAAGATCATCGATGATGATGTCGGCAGATTTCTTCATCATGATGCCAAGCGCCGTGTCCTTGACATCGCTCGACGTCAGTCCCTTGTGGATATATTTCGAGTCCTCGCCGACATACTCGGCGACATTCGTGAGGAAGGCGATGATGTCGTGATTCGTGACCTTCTCGATCTCCTTGACGCGCGGCAGGTCGAACTTCGCCTTGGCGCGGATGTTCGCCGCAGCCTCCTGCGGGATCTCCCCGAGTTCCGCCATGGCCTCGCAGGCCGCGATCTCGACTTCGAGCATGGTCTCAAACTCATGCTGCAGCGTCCAGATATTGCCCATTTCAGGATTCGTATAGCGTTCTATCATGGATGCGATTCCTCCTGTCATAGAAAGCGTGCCAGACCTTCGCCGCACGCTATTTAACCTCATCTATCATAGCATTTTAATCGCTTCGCTGTCAATTCAACATCTTGCAAAAGAAAAATGCTGTGAGACTGCGTTTTAGCATACATAGCGCCATTTGCTCAGTTATGCTATACTGTATGCGTTGCCGCCCCTACATATGGCAATAGAAGGGGGTGTGCTTGATGAGTATTCTGACGTTTATTCTCTCCATCTTGGCTGGTGTGGTTGCCAACCACATCTGCAAATGGCTCGATGAGAGAGACGACGGCAACGAGCCTAGGCGCTGATCCCTGCCTGCGACATGGGAATAGAAGCACCCCCCAAGGAGCTAGCTTGGGGGGTGCTTCGTGTGCTTTGAGTATTCTCACGTTTGCCACTCATAGTATAGCATGATTCCATGCCACTGCGCAAGTCGAATATCTTCATTTCCACTGTCGCGCTACGAGGATTGACACATCCTCAATTCCGCCAGCGCGAGAAAGGCAGGCGCATGAGGCTTGCGTTCAAGTAGCGGCTGTCATCGGACACCTCCGCGCCGAGCCAGGTCGGATGTTCGAACATCTCGTCCGCAGCAGAAAGCTCGATCTCGGCTACGACGAGGCCTTCATTTTCGCCTGAAAAGCAGTCGATTTCCCATGTATGCGCACCGCATCGCTCCAGATAGCGGCGCTTTTCAATCCATGGACGCTCGCAGAGGGCGAGCATGGCGCGTGCGTCTTCCGTTGGGATCTCGTACTCGAATTCCAGCCGTTCGACGCCCTTCGTCGGCCCCTTGACGGTCAGCCAGGCGCGATCTCCTGCCAGGCGCACGCGCACAGCACGCTTCTTATCCGCTGCGAGATAGCCCTGCGCAATCTCGATTCCTTCGTCTTTCGGCTGCCAAAGCTCCCTATGGACGAGGAACTTGCGCTCGATTTCTTTTGCCATATTTCCTCCTAAACAAAAATGAGAAAGGCCGCTGCATGAAGTCTCGCGGACCCATGCAGCGGTCTTTTGCATTACACAATATTGCACCAGGATTCATGACCGCCCTTCGGGTTTTGCCGCAGGCGGAGAAGACCTGTCTCAGCGCGCACCGACGATGAATTCGACGAGGTAGAGCACGATCGGGATCGTCACGCAGAAGATGCCGATGAAGTCGATGTAGACGCCCGTCTTGATCATCTTCGTGATGGGCACATAGCCCGACGCGTAGACGATGGCGTTCGGCGGCGTCGATACCGGCAGCATGAAGCCGAGCGACGAGGAGAGCGCGATGCCGACCGCGACGGGAATCGGGCTGAAGCCCGCCGCCATGGCGGCCGTGACGCCCAAGGGGCCGATCATGTTCGTCGCCGCCGTGTGCGACGAAAGCTCCGACAGGAGAAGCGCCATGACGGAGAAGATCGCGACCATCATGAAGAGCGACGGCTCGCCGCCCATCCAGCCGACGATGCAGTCGCCGACCCACGTCGAAAGCCCCGTCTTGTACATCATGCCGCCCATCGCAAGACCGCCGCCGAAGAGGATCAGCGTGCCCCACTCGATGCCGGCAGCCGCGTCCTTCCAGTTCAGCGTGAACTCGCGCTCCTTCCAGTTGACGGGAAGGAAGAAGAGCAGGAGAGCGCCCGCCATCGCGGCGATCGCTTCGGGGAAGAGCTTGCTGTACATCTTGAGGATCGGCGAATCGGGGCCGAGAGCGATGTTCAGGATGCCCGGCGTGACCCAGAGGATGACGGCGACGCAGAAGCCGACGAGCGTGTTCTTCTGCGCGCGCGTCCAGCCGCCGAGAGCGCGGCGCTTTTCGGCGATGAACGCCTCTGCACCGTCGATGCGCTTGACGTCGGCGGGGAACATATTGACGAGAATCAGGTATGCGATGATGAAGTAGACGACCATGGCGACGAAGCCCCAGATCATCCATTCAAAGAAGGAGATGTGGATGCCGGCCATCTGGTCGAGGAAACCGAGCATGATGATGTTCGGGGGCGTACCGATCGGGGTCAGGACGCCGCCGATGGAGCACGCATAGGCCGTCATGAGCATGAGACCCGTGGCGTACTTGTATTCGTGCAGCTCGATCGTCTTGCCGTTCGCAGCGAACATTTCCTTGATCGCTTCCAGAAGGCCGAGCGCGATCGGGAACATCATGGCCGCCGTCGCCGTGTTGCTGACCCAGCCCGAGCACAGTGCGCAGGCGAGACCGACGGCGAGGAAGATGCGCCTGGGGTTCGATCCGACCCAGGACATCGACAGGAGCGCGAAGGCGAATTTTCGGTCGAGTCCGTGCATCATCATGCCCTTGGCGATGATGAATCCGCCCATGAAGAGGAAGATCATGGGATTCGCGAATGCCGCGTAGGCGTCCTTCGCTCCCACGACGCCGCAGATGACGGCGAGCGTCGGCCCGAGGAGCGACGTCACCGGGATGGGGATCGGCTCCGTGATCCACCAAAGAGCGATCAGCGTCATGATCGCCAGGAGCTTGTGCGCCGGAAGCGGCAGGTCGGGAATCGGCGTGATCATGACGAGAATGGCGCAGATCGGCCCGCAGATCATGCCGAAGGTACGCCTTTTCCGGTCAAACGCCAGTTCGGCCTCGTGAATCTTGTCGCTTTGGCTTTTTGTTTCCGTACTCATTTACTAACACCTCCATTGCTGTTTGGGAAGCGCTGATAAGTCGTGCTGAATTTATCGGTGCTTCCTTTCGAAGAACGGCATGGAGCACCCGTTCCATAGCCAGAGGCTATCCCCGTATAGCACCCTGGAATCGTTACCCTTTTATGATAATATAAAGCGCGTGATTTTACAATAGGAAAGAGATGATTCGGAAGGAAATAATAACCAGAAAATACCCGTGCCGTTTCCGCTGCCTTTATCCCGCTGCATGATCGAGACGTATGAACGAAAGACGATTCCTGTTTGCTCCCTCGGGATGCGACCCCTCGGCTCTTCGTCGTGAAATCATCCTAATCCCGACTGAAATGGAAAAATATCATTTGCGTAAAGAAACAAGACCTTTTATAATAGGGGAAGTACCTTGCGGGCGAGGAGTCGCCCCATGCGTGCCGTGTTCCTTTCGCTTGGGCCTGTACGGACGCCCGCTTTGCGAAAATCGTACGCCGCCTTGCTGGAACTTGCTATGAAGAATGCTGAAAAGAAGGTATGATCTTGCAGAAAAATTCTCCGCCCCCTGCCGTGCCGAAAAAGAAGCGGCGCATCTGGCCCTATGTCGCCGTCGTAGTTCTCTTTCTTGCCGCCGCGGCGGCGGGCGCTCTCTTCGCATCGACGAGCCTCCTGGACAAAGAGAAGCCGAAAGCGGATGAGGAGCATCTCTTGACCGCGAAGGACAAGTCGACCATCATGATCATGGGCGTCGACCAGAGAGAAGACGACGTCGGCCGCTCCGACACCTTGATGGTCACGATGATCGACCCGAAGAAGAACAAGGCCGCGCTCCTTTCCGTGCCGCGCGACACGCGCGTGAAGATCAAGGGGCACGGCTACGACAAGATCAACGCTGCTTACGCCTACGGCGGACATAAGCTCAGCGAGAGCACGGTCGAAGACCTCTTGGGCGTGCGCATCGACCACTACATCATCATCAACACGCACTCCTTCCAACGCATCATCGACGCCTTGGGCGGCATCGACATCAACGTGGAGAAGCGCATGTACTACGAAGATCCGTGGGACGACGACGGCGGCCTCCTCATCGACCTCCAGCCCGGCATGCAGCACATGGACGGCAAGACGGCTGTGACCTATGTGCGCTACCGCGACGAGGAGGGTGACATCGGGCGCATCGAGCGCCAGCAGAAGTTTATGAAGGCGGTCATGGAGAAGGTCACGTCGCCCGCCATCATCACGCGCCTGCCTTCCGTCATCAAGGAGGTCATGGATTCCATCGAGACCGACCTTTCCTTCCGCCAGATGCTTGAGTTCGCAGGTACGCTGAAGGAAGCGCAGAAGAACGGTCTCAAGACCGATATGGTGCCTGGACGTCCGCTTTACATCTCGGAAATCAGCTATTGGATTCCCGACATCATGAAGCTTCGCCAGACGGTCGCCAATACGCTCGACATCGACGTCAACGCCTCGATGCGCGCCGCCATGGAACGTGAGAGCCACGAGTACGAAAGCTCGATCCCCGCGGGCGCGACCGAGGTGCCGGCCGGCGATACCTCCATCGGCCGTCCCAAGCGCGAAAGTTCGGGTAGAAGCGAAAGCTCCTCGAAGAGTTCGACAAGCCGCGAGGACGCGGACGAGAAGGAGTCGAAGAAGGGCGGAAGGGATCGCGCATCGTCCGCTTCGTCGACAGAGAAGAAAGGCGCGGCGCAGGATGCAGACGATTCGCGCACGCGTACGGAGACGAAGCCTTCGGGCGCATCGCCCGCCGCGACACCCTCTGCTGCACCTACCCCCGGTGCAGAGACGCAAAAGACGCAATGACGCTCCCCATACGAAAGGGGCTGTCGCACAAATCATGTGCAACAGCCCCTTTTTCGTGTGCAAAAGCGCATTCTTCATCAACCTTGTCTGTCACTGATGCACATGGGAAGAATTTCTGGCGAAGCCTCCGGAATCATGGTATGATAGTAAAGAAAGGAAAAAGGAGGCCGCCTGCCATGACGTCATCGAACATCACGCCCGAGGATCTGCTGTTCGGCTATACGAACCCTGCCTACGATCAGCATGCCAAGCGTCTGCTCGCGCAAAAGGATGTCGTGGCGCGAATCCTCAAGGGAGTCGTTCCCGAATTTCGCCAAATCGATCTCGCGACCATCCTTGGTCGATGCATCGAGGGCGAGCCGGAAATTGGCGCTATCCCCATCGATATGGACAAGACGAACGCTGCAAGGCGGATGCCGAAGGAGATTCGTGGAGACAATACGGAGAGCGCCAGCCCCACGGAAGGATGGATTCGTTTCGACATTCTGTTCCGTGCAAAAGTGCCTCAGACAGGTGCGCGTATCACCTTGATCGTCAACATTGAGGCGCAGAAGACGCAGTCGCACAGCCGTCTTGGTTATGCGCTGCTGCGGCGAGCTATATACTATGTCTGCCGCTTGATTTCCTCCCAGAAGGAAACGGAGTTTGCAAAATCAAACTATAATGACATCAAGAAGGTTTATTCCGTCTGGATCTGTATGGATGCGCCTGATGACAAGAGCGCCATCAACTTCTACGATATGCAGGAGCGTCACTTTCTGCATCGCACGAAAGCAGAAAAAAGCGATTATGATCTGATGAACATCATCATGATCTACCTCGGTGCGGATGACTCGGGCAATGAGCTCGTCCGCTTTCTGAAGCTCTTATTTCGCGATACAGCAAAATCTGCGGCAGAAAAGAAGAAGATTCTCGAATCCGAATTCGATCTTGATATTTCGAGCGATATGGAAAAGGAGATGAACACCATGTGCAATTTGAGCGAAGGCATCTTCGAG
>ERZ773022.677-NODE-677-length-26159-cov-82.641894_pt1 | contig 26159 bp, 14 predicted proteins | sample MGYA00580839_ERZ773022 | MGnify/ENA primary metagenome ERZ773022 (study PRJEB29015, sample SAMEA2738020) | human oral metagenome | biome: human oral; feature: human-associated habitat; material: dental | place: China | collected 2044 ... | reverse complement strand
CCGGCAGCAGAAGCGGCGGCCATGGCGGTGGTACCGGTGGAGGTGCCACCGCCGGCGGAGCCAGGAGTGCCCGCGGCGGCGTCGGCACCATCAGCGGCAGCGGCCCCGGCGGTGGCGTCGGCAGTGTTCCTGCTAGCGGCGTCTGCGGCAGCAGCGGCCTCGGCGGTGGGGCCGGTGCCGCCAGCGGGGCCGGCCTCGCCGGTGGTGCCGGTGGTGTGGAGCCAGAAACTGTCGCCGTCGGCCTGGTCCCAGCCGTTGCCGAGTCTCGGGAACACGACATGCCGGCCGGATGGTTGGATCCAGGTCGCCCCGTCCTCGTTCACGAGCAGCCGTTGGTCGGCGGTGGAGGCCCAGCCGGGCCCGAACGCGCCGATGCTGGCCGACAGGGAGTTGTACATGCGTTCGAACCCCAACGACGCGGCCCCGCCGTCGAACGCGAGGTCGGTTTCGGGTTCGATGAAGTTCCCGGTCGTGGTGTTCACCGGGTCGTCCGCATACCCGGAGGTCTGGGGGTCGCCCAGGATGCTCGGGGCGGTCACGTCGACCGGCCGGCGGGCCTGGTCCACCCCGGCGGCCTGCAGGGAGGCGTCGATCGCCGCGTCCGAGACCGTGGAGACGACCCCCGAGGCGCCGGCGGCCTCGAACGCGGCCGCGACCGTGTCCACCCACCGAACCTCATTCGTGTTGTTCGACCCGAACGAGGCCAGCGCGCCCGTGATCCCGGACGCGTCGATGCTGCACCACGAGCACCGCTCGGCGAAGTCGGCGATCGCCCCCTCCAGGGCGCCCTTCTGGGTGGTGACCGTGTCGTTGGCGCCGGTCACATTCGACGAGTACGTCCGCAGGTCGTCCGGCCGCGCCGAGGACACCGCCCCCGCGCCGCCGGGTGCGGGCTCGGACCAGGGTGTGGTCGTCGGCTCGTGGGGCTGGGGGAGTGGTACCTGTTCTGGGCCCGAGGGGGGCTTGTCGCCGTTGGTCACCCAGTCCCAGCCCCTCTTGAGAATGTTCTCCCGGTCCTGCCGGTCGGCCCACTCCTTGGCCTGCCGGCGGCGTTCGCGTTCGGCCTGGGCGGCCTCCTTCAGCTTCTGCACCTCGGCCGCGAGATCGTCCAACGCCGATGCGATGTTCGTGCAGTCCGTCGAGGCCGTCCTCGCGTTCGCGTCGAACACGTCCGCGTAATGCCCCTCGAAATCCGCCGACGCCGCCGACGCCCACCCCGCCCGCGAGGCGGCCTGGCTCGTCAGGGTGCCCGACAGGGTCGTCGCCGCCGACCTCAACGCGTCGGCCGTCGCATCATCAAAAGCAACCGGCTCGTCATAGGCTCCCAGCTTGTCCGAGTACTCGGCCACGGCATGATCCTTCCCACACAGGGCACATTGACAGGCCAGCACCGGGGGCGGGCGGCCACACCCCACCGACGTTAAACCCCGGCACCGACAAGGCGCCACAGGCCGAACGCCATCCGGACGCGCACGCCGCCGCGACCGGGGGAAAATCAGGGACAACTCCGAGACGAGGCTCATGGAGCTCTAGTCCCCCGACGCATGGAGCTCTAGTCCCCCCGGCGATTGCTCCGGTGCGGCCCCGTTCCGGCCGCCTCGGTGCCTCGATGGCTGTTCGTCCGTCCCGGTGGCCCGCTCGCCGACGCCCACGGTCCGAACACATCCACGGTCCGAACGTCAGGGTCTGGATCGCTTCTCGGCGGATGAGCCCGTCGCCGCTGGCTGAGGCTCGGCGCACGATCGCCTCCGGCGTCATCTCCCAGATGGGCCCGTCTCCGCTGGCGTGAGGCTCGCCGCCGCCAGGGACCGCCGCCTGCGGATCCGGCGTTCGACGAGAGTCGGGTGAGCCTTGCCCGAGAGCGTCAGCGAGCCCGCGCCGTCCCCGAGCCCCCCGGCCGGGTCGGTCCCTCATGGGGATGTGGCGGACGAAGTAGTAGATCCCCCGAGCCCCCGGGACCGGATCGGTCCGCGACGCGGCGGCGGATTCAGCCGATGGAGTGAAAACACCATGGATCCGCCGGGGAAGAAGTCGCCGGTCCCGCTCCCGGGGGTTACATCCGACGCTTTCTGGGGTACTTTGGGACTGAACCGGTCCGTTACTTGCGCCCGGGCGCTCCGCCCGGCCCCGTGACGATCCGGTCGCCGGCGTCGGAGCCGATGCGGTCAGCCCGCACGGGTCCGGCCCGGGCCCGCTGAGACCCCGCCCGACGTGGAGTCCCGCTCAGGATGAGGTAGAGGAAAAGGGTTCGCCATGACCACTGAACGTCGCGACATCACCATGCTGCCCGACCTTGCGACCAGCTCCGGCCGCGTCGGGCCGGTCCGCACGCGCATGCCGATCTACGTCGACCTGCTGCCGCCGTGCAACAACGCCTGCCCCGCCGGCGAGAACTGCCAGGAGTGGCTGCGCCTGGTCAAGGAGACCGATCCCGAGAACGCCTGGCGCCAGCTCGTGCGGGACAACCCGTTCCCGGCCATCCACGGCCGCGTCTGCTACCACCCGTGCGAGACCGCCTGCAACCGCGGCGACCTCGACCAGGCCGTCTCGATCCACTCCGTCGAGCGCTACCTGGGCGACATGGCCATCGCGCACGGCTGGCGGTTCAACCACCCGCGCAACAACACCGGCTACCGCGTCCTCGTCATCGGCGCCGGGCCCGCGGGCCTGTCCGCCGCCTACCACTTGGCGCGCCTCGGGCACGAGATCGAGATCCACGACGCCGGCGAGAAGGCCGGCGGCATGATGCGCTACGGCATCCCCGAGTACCGCCTGCCGCGCGACGTCGTCGACGCGGAGATCGCCCGCATCGAGGAGCTGGGCGTCAGGATCGTCCTCAACCACCCGGTCTCCGACCTCATGGCCGAGCAGAAGGAGGGCAACTTCGACGCCGTCTTCGTCGCCGTCGGCGCCCATCTGTCGCGCCGCGTCGAGATCCCCAGCGTCGACGCCGGGCACATGGTCGACGCCGTCGACTTCCTGCGCGACGTGGCCAGCGGCGACAAGCCGATCATCGGCCGCCGCGTCGCCGTCTACGGCGGCGGCAACACCGCCATGGACGCCGCTCGCACCGCCCGCCGCCTGGGCGCCGAGGACGCGGTGATCATCTACCGCCGCACCGAGGCCCAGATGCCCGCCCACAAGGAGGAGCTCGACGAGGCCGAGCGCGAGGGCGTCCAGGTGCACTGGCTGCGCACCATCAACCAGATGGACGCCGAGGGCATCGAGGTCGAGATCATGGAGCTCGACGAGGACGGCAAGCCCCACGGCACCGGCAGGTTCGAGAAGCTCGCCGCCGACACCGTCATCATGGCCGTCGGCCAGGTCGCCGACACCGGCTTCCTCCGGAAGATCCCCGGCATGCAGTTCAACGGCGACATCGTGCGCGTCGACCCCGCGACCCTCATGACGGACGTGCCCGGCATCTTCGCCGGCGGCGACGCCGTCCCCTCCGAGCGCACCGTCACCGTCGGCGTCGGCCACGGCAAGCGCGCCGCCAAGCAGATCGACACCTGGCTCAACCACCAGAACCCCGCTCCGCGGGTCAAGCACCCGATCGTGCACTTCGACGACCTGCACCTGTGGTACTTCGGCGACCACCCGCGCGAGGTCCAGGCCGAGCTCGACCCGAGCGAGCGCGTCGTCGACTTCGGCGAGGTCGTCAAGGGCCTCACGGAGGACGAGGCCATCTTCGAGGCCCGCCGCTGCCTGAGCTGCGGCAACTGCTTCGAGTGCGACGGCTGCTTCGGCTCCTGCCCCGAGGACGCCATCATCAAGCTCGGCAAGGGCCACCGCTACCGCTTCGACTACGAGAAGTGCACCGGATGCGGCACCTGCTACGAGCAGTGCCCCGTCCACGCCATCGAAATGATCCCGGAGAGGTGATCGCCATGAGCACGACAACCAAGACCCGCGGCCCGATCCCCGGCTCGAGCGGCATGCCGGACGACAACTCGATCCCCACCGGCGAGGCCGCCACCGCGACGCCCTCGCCCGTCGACGTCGCCGAGGGCGCCCGCGACGCCGCCGAGGACGTCCAGGAGACCCGTGAGGAGCGCGACCGGCGCAACCAGATGATCTGCGACGGCAACACCGCCGCCTCCGACGTGGCCTTCCGCATCAACGAGCTCTGCTCGATCTACCCGATCACCCCGAGCTCCCCGATGGCGGAGCTGGCCGACGAGTGGTCGGCCAAGGCCCGTCACAACATCTGGGGCCAGGTGCCGCGCGTCATGGAGATGCAGTCCGAGGCCGGCGCGGCCGGCGCGCTCCACGGGGCGCTCCAGGGCGGCGCGCTGTCCACGACCTTCACGGCCTCCCAGGGCCTGCTCCTCATGATCCCGAACATGTACAAGATCGCCGGCGAGCTCACGAGCACCGTCATGCACGTGGCCGCCCGCTCCCTGGCCACCCAGGGCCTGTCGATCTTCGGCGACCACCAGGACGTCATGGCCTGCCGCCAGACCGGTTGGGCCATGCTGTGCTCGACCGGCGTCCAGCAGTGCCACGACAACGCGCTCATCGCCCAGGTCGCCACGCTGCGCTCGCGGGTGCCGTTCATGCACTTCTTCGACGGCTTCCGCACGAGCCACGAGCTCAACACGTGCATCCAGCTCACCGACGACGAGCTGCGCGCGATGGTGCCCGACTCCCTCATCCGCGCCCACCGCGAGCGCGCCCTGAGCCCCGAGCACCCGTTCATCCGCGGCACCGCGCAGAACGCCGACGTCTACTTCCAGGGCCGCGAGGCCGGCAACACGTACTACAACGCGGTGCCCGGCATCGTCCAGGAGACCATGGACGACTTCGCGGCGATGACCGGCCGTCAGTACCACCTGGTCGACTACTTCGGCGCCCCCGACGCCGAGCGTGTCATCGTCATCATGGGCTCGGGCGCCGAGACCGTCCAGCAGACCGTCACCAAGCTCAACGAGCAGGGCGAGCGGACGGGCCTGCTCGTCGTGCGCCTGTACCGCCCGTTCCCGGCGGCCCAGCTGGTCGCCGCGCTGCCGCCCACCGTCAGGCGCATCGCCGTGCTCGATCGCACCAAGGAGCCCGGCTCCAACGGCGAGCCGCTGTTCCTCGACGTGGCCGCCACGCTGTCGGAGGCCTACTCGGCCGGCGAGCGCGCCGAGCTGCCCGTCGTCATCGGCGGCCGCTACGGCCTGTCGAGCAAGGAGTTCACGCCCGGCATGTGCGCGGCGGTCTTCGGCGAGCTGGCCGAGGACAAGCCCAAGCGCCGCTTCACCATCGGCATCACCGACGACGTGACGAATCTGTCGATCCCCTGGGACGACAGCATCGACCTGGAGGACCCGCAGACCCGGCGCGCCGTCTTCTACGGCATCGGCTCCGACGGCACCGTCGGCGCCAACAAGAACACCATCAAGATCCTCGGCCACGAGCCGGGCATCTACGCCCAGGGCTACTTCGTCTACGACTCGAAGAAGTCCGGCGGCCGCACGACGAGCCATCTGCGCTTCGGTCCCGATCCGATCAGGGCCCCCTATCTGGTCACCCAGGCCGGCTTCATCGGCGTCCACCACTGGGCGGACCTCGAGCGCATCGACGTGCTGGCCTTCGCGCGCAGGGGCACGACGGTGCTCATCAACTCGCCGTACCCGACCGAGGAGGTCTGGAGCCGGCTGCCCGCGCCGATGCAGCGCAAGATCATCGACCTCGACCTGCAGGTCTACGCGATCGACGCCGGCTCCGTGGCGCGCCAGGTGGGCCTGGGCAATCGCACCAACACGGTGCTCCAGACCTGCTACTTCACGATCTCGGGCGTGCTGCCCGCCGAGCACGCGATCAAGGCCATCAAGGACTCGATCACCGCGACCTACGCCAAGAAGTCGATGGACATCGTGAACAAGAACCACGCCGCCGTCGACGCGGCCCTCGAGCATCTGCACAGGATCGACGTGCCCGCCGAGGCGACGAGCACCACCGGCTACCTGCCGCCGGTGCCCGACACGGCTCCCGACTTCGTCAAGGACGTCACCGCGGCCATGATGACCGAGCGCGGCGAGACCCTGCCGGTCTCGAAGATCCCGGCCGACGGCTCGTACCCGTCCGGCACGACCCGCTTCGAGAAGCGCAACGTCTCGGAGATCATCGCGGTGTGGGACGAGGAGAACTGCATCCAGTGCGGCAACTGCTCGTTCGTCTGCCCGCACGGCGTGCTGCGCGCCAAGTACTACGAGCCCGGCGTGCTCGACGACGCCCCGGCGGGCTTCCAGTCGATGCCGCTGGACGCCGCCGGCCTGCCCGATGCCCGCTACACGCTCCAGGTCTTCGCCGAGGACTGCACCGGCTGCGGCCTGTGCGTCGAGGCCTGCCCCGTCCGCCCGCTCGGCCGGCCCCAGCGCAAGGCGATCAACCTGGAGTCCGTGCTCGACCGCACGAACGAGCGCGCCAACGTCGAGTTCTTCCAGACGATCCCGCACCCGCAGCGCACCCGCGTGAACTTCGGCTCGGTGCGCGGCACGCAGTTCCTCGAGCCGCTGTTCGAGTTCTCCGGCGCCTGCCCCGGCTGCGGCGAGACCCCGTACCTCAAGCTGCTCACCCAGCTGTTCGGCGATCGTGCCCAGGTGGCCAACGCCACCGGCTGCTCGTCCATCTACGGCGGCAACCTGCCGACCACCCCGTGGGCGAAGAACGCGGAGGGCCGGGGCCCGAGCTGGAGCAACTCGCTGTTCGAGGACAACGCCGAGTTCGGTCTGGGCATGCGCCTGGCTGCCGATCTGCACCACGAGCTGGCCTGCCAGCGCCTGACCGAGCTGCGTCCGCTCATCGGCGACGACGGCCTCGTCGACGACCTGCTGAACGCCAGCCAGTCCTTCGAGTCCGAGCTGCGCGCCCAGGCCGATCGGGTCGAGGCGCTCAAGAGCCGGCTCGCGGCCGTCGCCGCCGACCCGGCGATCGACGACACGACGAGGCTGCGCGTGGAGGACCTGCGCTCGGTCGCCGACAACCTGCTGCGCCGTTCGGTGTGGATCGTCGGCGGCGACGGCTGGGCCTACGACATCGGATCGGGCGGCGTCGACCACGTGCTCGCCAGCGGGCGCGACGTCAACGTCCTCGTGCTCGACACCGAGGTGTACTCGAACACCGGCGGCCAGGCGTCCAAGTCGACGCCGATGGGCCAGGTGGCGAAGTTCGCCACCGCGGGCAAGATGACGAACAAGAAGGACATGGCGATGCAGGCCGTCTCCTACGGCGACGTCTACGTGGCCCGCGTGGCCCTGGGCGCCGACCCGGAGCAGACGCTCAAGGCCTTCCGCGAGGCCGAGGCCTACCACGGCCCGAGCCTCATCATCGCCTACAGTCACTGCATCTCGCACGGCTTCAACATGCGGCTGGGTCTGGAGCAGCAGTACAAGGCGGTGGCCTCCGGCCACTGGCCGCTGTTCCGCTACAACCCCGAGACCCGCAACGTCGGCGGCAACCCCTTCCTGCTGGACTCGGCGCGCCCGCGCATCCCGCTGAAGGAGTACCGCAAGGCCGAGCTGCGCTTCAAGATGCTCATGGCCAAGGATCCGGCCGAGGCCGAGCGCCTCACCGCGATCGCCCAGGAGCAGGTGAACCGTCGGTGGGCGGAGTACGAGGAGATGGCCTCGCGGCCCGCCGAGATGTTCGCCGTCGACGCCCGCAAGGAGGTCTGACATGTCCGTCGAATTCGATGAGGCCCTGAGGGCCGCCGCCGCGTCCGCCGCCGCCAAGTCGGCGGCCGGCAACGGCGCGACCGATCTGCTCATGGACGCCGACCAGATGAACGCCCAGGTCAACACGCCGGTCGAGACCGAGCTGTCGACCACCTACATGGGCCTTCGACTCAACTCGCCGCTCGTCGCCTCGGCCGGTCCGCTGTCGCAGTCCGTCGAGTCGATGGAGGACCTCCAGGAGTCCGGCGTCGGCGCGATCGTCATGTTCTCGCTGTTCGAGGAGCAGGTGCGCCACGAGGAGGCCGGGCTCGTCGAGACCGCCGAGGCGCACGCCGACAGCTTCGCCGAGGCGCTGAGCTTCTTCCCGACCCCGCCGAGCAACGATCTCGGCAGGACGAGCGCGTACCTCTCGCTGCTCGAGCAGGGCGCGAAGGCCCTGTCCGTGCCGCTCATCGCGAGCCTCAACGGCGCGCGCACCGGCGGCTGGACGGCCACCGCGCGCCGCATGGAGGACGCGGGCGCCGCGGCCATCGAGCTGAACATCTACTTCGTGCCCGGCGACCTGTCGATGAGCGGCACCGAGGTCGAGGAGCGCCACCTGGAGATCCTCCAGGCGGTCAAGGACGTCGTGACCGTCCCGGTCGCGGTCAAGCTCTCGCCGTACTTCTCGAACTTCGGCCGCATGGCCGTCAGCCTCGACGAGGCCGGCGCCGACGCGCTCGTGCTGTTCAACCGCTTCCTCCAGCCCGACATCGACATCCATCGCAAGGAGGTCGTCTCCGGCTTCGAGCTGTCGAGCACGGACGAGGGCCGGCTCCCGCGCACCTGGCTGGCGGCCCTGCACGGCAGGATCGGGGCCTCGCTCGCCGCGACGAGCGGCGTCGAGACCTCGGCCGACGTCATCAAGGACCTGCTGGCCGGCGCCGACGTCGTCATGACCACCTCGGCGCTCATCCGGCACGGCGCCAGCCACGCCGCCGAGCTCGTCGACGGCCTGCGCCGCTACCTCGGACGCAACCAGCTGACGCTGGACCGGGCCCGCGGCATGCTCGCCGTGCCCGCCGAGGCGCCGGTGGACGAGTACGAGCGCTCCGGCTACGTGTCGGCGCTCGAGAAGGCCAAGCGGCGCTACGGCCTGTGAGCCCGCCGGGCCCGCCGATCCGGTGTCATGCGCGGGCCCGGCGCGCCCCTGCCGGGGCGATCGGCGAACATCGGGGCCGGCCCCGGCTCGTCGTTCAGGACCGGCCCTTCGGTGCCCATCCGTGAGAAACTCACTGCTGCGTGTCCGTTCGGATCGGCTCGCCGGGGGAGCCCGGTGCAGATCGCCTGCGAGCTCGCGGGTGGGGCGCTGGAGTCTGCAAGATGCCCGGCGCCTCCGGGGTCGAGCCCTGGCTTTTCGAGGCCCAGCCACACCCCTGGCACGGGCCCATCAGCCGTCGGTGCCGGGCCCGGCCGCTTCTGCCGCCTTCGTGGTGACCTCCAGCAGATCGCCGACATCGCAGCCCAGCGCCCCGCAGATGGCCACGAGCGTCGAGAAGCGGATGGCCTTCGCCCGGTTGTTCTTCAGCACCGAGAGGTTCACGACGGTGACCCCGACCTGCTCGGAGAGCTCCACGAGCGTCATGCCGCGCGCGTCGAGGAGCCGGTCCAGGTGGCAGACGACGTGCGGACCGGACGTCGGGGCAGCACTCACATCGCCGACCACAGGTGCAGCATCCCGCTGTCCCGCATCGTCCGCTGCCGTCCGGCGTGCGGCGGTCGTCGTCATACCAGCCCCTCGGTCTGCTCGCGCAGGACGGTGCTCTCGGCGGTCAGGCGGGTGGTGCGCTCGTGGAGCCGGGAGAGCGCATGGGCCAGGAAGGCCATGAAACTGGCGATGACGAACGCGGTGATCCAGACCACGCCACTGAAGTGGCCGGCGGTCACCAGGGGCGGCGATTCCTCCGTGGCGGGGGAGGGCACGGCGATCGACGGAACGACCCAGGCGCAGCCGCCGCATGCCGCTGCCGCAGCGACGACGCTCCGACCCAGGCGCCTCGTCTCGTGCACCACTCGACGCCAGGGCGCATTCGGATCGGTGCCGTTCGCGTCATCCCGGGGGACGGTGGCAATGCACACTCGCCCCACGCCGATCACGCAGCAGAACAGGAGGACAACGTAAGCCGCAGCAAGAACCCCGCAGGCGGCGAGCGCCCATGCGGGGGCTCCCGCGTAGAGATACTGCGCGCCAAGCCCGCCGGCCGGTTCGGCGATGCCCTCGTAACCGGCGGGCACGCTGCCCGACGAGGGCGCGTCGACGGTGACGAGCAGCGCGTGTTCTTGCACCAGGGTCAGGATCTCCAGGAACGGGGGGATCGCCAGGCACAGCGCGATGACGGCGGCGCTGGGCGTGGCGCTGATCCGGCCGGTGCCGGGGAAGGGATTGTCGCCCGCCGGGGAGAACTCGTCGACCATGGCGCGAACCCGGTGCCGGATGGTGAAGCGGGCGTGCTGCGCCGTGGGCCCTGCGGTGGCCGGCTGGGCCGCAGCGGGGCCGGCGGGGGTTGTCATGTCGGTGTTCTGTTCATGGTGCCTCCTCTCGCGCCGGTCACAGGATGCGGGTCATCGCTGCTCGCCGTGCGCATCGGGCGGTCCGCTGATCGGGCGTCTGTCGACGTGGCCACGGCTGCCTCCGCGGTGAGACGGCTGGTCGGGTGAACCATCAGAGCATATCGACTGTCGATGCGTTGATAATCGATATGTTACTCGACGGGGCTGTCCGGTCACGATCTGTGCGCCGACGTTCGTGAGCCGGGATGCGGCGCTCGTCCGACCCGGCCCCGTCGTGGCCGGCTCATCCCCGGGTGCTCGGTGCGGGGCGCGCGGTCACCGGCATGGCGCGGCCCGCGTGGTCCACCGGGCGCCCGGCGTGAGCGGAGAGGAGCATCGAACCCCGCCGGCGATCCGGCCGCTGATCCTCCGCCGCCCCATGCCGTCGCTTCGCCCTCGGCGGCCATCCCGCGGTTCCGAATCCCAGGGGGCCCGCGGGATGCCAGGCCGGTCCGGTGGGCCCTCCCAGCAGGGTCCACACCCCGCGGTTCCGAGTCCCTCAGGGGGCCTGCAGGGGCTCGATCCCGGCGTAGGAGGCGGCCGCGCCTTCGGCGAGAACGGCGGTCGATCCCGCCCTCACCCCCGCCCTGACGGCCCCGGGGAAGTCCGATCCGGCGGCGAGGGCGGCTGCGAGCGCGCCCACGGCGGCATCGCCCGCCCCGGTCGTGTCGACGACCGGGCCCAGCTCCAGGGCGGGCACGTGCTCGCTCCGGTCGCCGTCCGACCAGGCCGCACCATGCCCCCCCAGGGTCACGAGCGCGGAACGGGGCCCCAGGCCCACGAGCCCGTCCGCCGCATCGAGGGCGCTGTCCGTGTCCTGGGGCGCCGGACGGCCGAGGACGATCCCGGCCTCGGTCTCGTTGACGACGACGCAGTCGACCAGGGCGAGGACCTCCGGGGCCACCCTGTAGGCGGGGGCGATGTTGAAGACGATGCGGGCGCCGGCCCGGTGCGCCCAGCGGATCACCCGCTCGTTGACCTCGGCGCCGATCTCGCCCTGCAGGACCACGACGTCCCCTGGGGACGGTTCGACGGCCTCGCGCGCCTGTTCGGCCGTCACCCGCCCGTTGGCGCCGGCGTCCAGGATGATCGTGTTCTCGCCGGAGGCGCTCACGGCGATCATCGCGATGCCCGTGGTGGTGTCGTCGTCGACGAGCAGGTGCGACACGTCGACCCCGTGCGAGGAGAGCTCGGCGCGAATGGCTGCTCCGGACTGGTCCGCCCCCACCCTGCCGATGAAGAGGCTCTGCGCGCCGGCGTGGGCGGCCGCGGCCGACTGGTTCGCGCCCTTGCCGCCGAGGCGGTGGGTCAACGATGTGCCCGACAGGGTCTCCCCTGGGCGGGGCAGGCGGTCGACGGTGACCGTGATGTCCTCGTTGATGGATCCGATGACGATGACGCGTCCCATGATTGGTCCCTCGGTTCGGTGGTTGATCGGATGCTGTGGGCCCGGCGCGGTGGTCCGGGCCCCGGGGCTGCGGTTCGCTCCCGCCCGGTGCGCTCCCGCGGATGGTCACCCGGTGGCCGGTGGGGCGAGGGATTCACGGGGGATCAGCGAGGTCTCGATCCGCTGCGAGCCCGGTCGTTCGCCGTCGATCATGGCGGACAGCATGGCCATCGCCCTGCCGGCGAGTTGCTCCGGGTGCTGCGTGATGGCGGCGATGGCCGGGGTGAGAAGGCTGAAGACGTCCAGGTCGTCGAAGGAGACGAGCGAGATGCCCTGATCGCCGATGGCCCTTCCGGCGTCACGGAGGTGGCCGAACGCGCGGAGGGCGTGCCGGGAGTGTCCGAAGAGGACCGCGGTGGCCCCGTCCCCGAGGAACGAGTCGAGCTCGCGGAGCCAGTCGTCGCCGTCCAGAGGCGCCGCGATGACCATGCGCGACGTGCTGGACAGGAGCGCATCGCTGGCGTTGTCGAAGGCGAGAAGGCGTTCGCGCCCGGTCGAGGAGCCGAGCAGGGAGCCGACGTAGACGATCTGCTGGTGGCCGAGATCCCTGAGGGCCTCCACCGCCGCGTACACGCCGGGAAGGGGATCGGCGTCCACGGACGGGGCCTTGAGCCCGTCGAGCGTGCGGTCGACGGTGACGAAGGGGATCTGCTGGTCCCTGAGCCGGTCGAGCATCGGCGTCATCCCGCCGAGTGGGACGACGATCAGGCCGTCGACCTGTTCCTCCAGGAGGGTGCGCAGGTGCTGGTCCTGCTGGTCCGGGTCCTCTTGCGAGGAGGCGATGAAGACCGTGAAGCCGTCTGCGAGGCCCTCCGTCTGGATGGACTGGGCGAGGCCGGCGAAGAAGGGGTTGCGGATGTCGGGCACGATCAGGCCGATCGCATTCGTCCTGGCGGTCCGCAGCGAGCGGGCCCGCAGGTTGACCTGGTAGCCGAGGGCGAGGGCGGCTGCACGGACCTTCTCGCGTGCGGCTGGGGATGTGGCCGGGTGGTTGGTCAGGACCCGTGAGGCGGTTCCGAGCGACACGCCGGCGCGTGCGGCGACGTCCTTGATGGTCGGACGGGACCGGGTGCGGGGATCGCTGTCCGTCGGCGTCGCCTCGGCGCCCTGCGGGGAGCCGGTCGGTTCGGACGGGCCGGAGTTCTTGGGATTCGTCATCGCCACCCCCTTGTGGAAACGTTTCCAAACGTGCTACAACAATCGCACGAGCCGACCGGATCGTCAAGACCGCGCATCGCATCGACCATCGATCGATCGCCGGGAGCCGGGCGAGTGGGAGGTTCGGGGCCAGGGCCGACGACCCGAGGAAGGGGCACGGCCGGGTCGAACCACGCGGACGAAGGAGTTTCATCGTGGCAGCAGCAATCATCCTCGACTGCGACCCGGGGCACGACGATGCGATCGCCATCCTCATGGCGCTCGGCAGTCCCGAGGTCGATCTCATCGGCATCACCACGGTCGGTGGCAACCAGGACTTGGACAAGGTCACATACAATGCCCGGGCGATCTGCGAGGCGGCCGGCCGCCCCGATGCGCCCGTGCATGCCGGGTCCCGCCGGCCACTGGTCCGTGAGGCGATCGACGCGGCCGGGATCCATGGGCGGACGGGGCTCGACGGCGTGGAGCTCCCCGAGCCGACCCGCGAGCTCCCCGATCGGCACGCGGTCGGCTGGATGATCGACGAGATCATGGCGCGCGAGCCCGGGACGGTCGTCCTGGTGCCGACGGGACCGCTGACGAACATCGCGCTGGCGGCCAGGCTCGAACCGCGCATCGTCGACCGCGTCAAGGAGGTCGTCCTGATGGGCGGAGCCCATGGGCCGGGGAACGCCACGCCCGTGGCGGAGTTCAACATTCTGTGCGACCCCGAGGCCGCTCACATCGTCTTCAACGAGACGTGGCCGGTGACGATGATCGGGCTCGATGTCACGCACCGCGCGCTGTGCACCCCTGAGATCCAGGAGCGGCTCTGCGCCGCCAGCCCGAGGCTTGCGGGAGTCGTCAACGGGCTCATGGATTTCTTCCGCGCCACCTACCGGGATCAGCAGGCCTTCCCCGATCCGCCCACGCACGATCCGTGCGCCGTGGCGTACGTCATCGACCCGACGATCGTCGAGACCCGGCGGGCACCGCTCGACGTCGAGATCCGCGGGTGGGTCACCTATGGCATGACCGTCGTCGACCTGCGGGCCGGAGAGAATCCGGAATGCCGGACCAAGGTCGGTACGGGCCTGGCCGTCGATCGTTTCTGGAACGTCGTCGAGGACGCCGTCCGCAGGCTTCCGCAGATCTGATGGAGGGGACGGGGTCGGTCCAGCCCCCGGAGGACCGAGGCTTGTTCACGGCGTTCGCGGATGACGCTGCGCCCAGGGGCGACGATCATGATCCAGCCCCTGTGGACAGGCCTCATCGTTCGGAATCCCGCCCCATGGGCGGCCTGGCCGGGGACTCCGCCCGGCGGCTGTCGGATTCCGAATGAAACCCCAGTACACCGGGAGGATTGTTCAAAACTAGCGCGTCATCAAGAAATATCTGGTCAGAGCCTGGTTTGTCAAGAGTTTTGAATAAGCCTCCGAATCTTGTTCACAAGGAGGTCGACAACAATCGCAACCCCAGTCGGAACTCGTTCCGCAGATGCGGTGAGACCTGTGCGGAACCTTGACCAGGCCCAAGCGGAGCACCTGGGCAGTGGGTTCACGGAGGCTCATCCGCAGCACGACGGGATGAGTGCTCGGCCAGGGGAGCACCGCGGCTGGGGCTCCCATGGACAGGCTTCCTGGAATGAAGCCTGCATGAGCCCCGGTGAACAAGCCTCACCAGCACAACCCCCGAAGGGTCTCACATGTATCTCGCACTCGACGCCATGGGCATCATGGCATTCCTCGCAATCGGCCTGGTGTTCTCGCACGGCCGCAAGAAGATCGACTGGAAGTCCGTCGGCATCCTCACGGTGCTCAACCTGGCGCTGGCCTGGGTCCTCACCAGCTTCCCGTGGGGCCGGGCCGCCGTCCAAGGGGCCGCTGCGGCCTTCAACGAGCTCGTCGACGTCGCCTGGACGGGCATCAACTTCGCGCTCGCCAACTGGGTCGGCGCCGATGGCCTCAATCCCCAGCCGGTGAACTTCGTGGTCTCCGCGCTGCTCCCGATCCTGCTGATCCTGCCGATCTTCGACATCCTCACGTACATCGGTTTCCTGCCCTGGGTCATCAAGTGGATCGGCCGTGGCCTGAGCATCATCACCCGCCGGCCGAAGTTCGAGACCTTCTACTCCATCGAGATGATGTTCCTCGGCAACACGGAGGCCCCCGTCGTCTCCAAGCTCCAGCTTCAGAAGATGTCGCCGGCCCGCAACGTCGTGATCGCGATGATGACGATGAGTTGCGTGACGGCATCGATCCTCGCCGCATACATCCAGATGATGCCGGCGGAGTACACCCTGACCGCGGTCCCGCTCAACTGCCTCAACGCTCTCATCGTGACGTCGATGCTCTACCCCGTCGACGTCACGATGGAGGAGGACGTCATCTACACCTACGAGGACGGGTTGACGGTGGATGCTGGGGAACGGCCCGTGCCGGCCGCGGTCGCCTCGGAGCAGGGCCCGGCGCCCCAGCCCGCCGCGTCCCGGCCCGCCGCCGCGGCGACGGCGCGGTCGGGGCTCGGCGCCCGGTTCGGAAGGATCGTCGCACGCGATCCGAACAGACCCAGGAAGGAGCCCTTCTTCTCCTTCCTCGGCGATTCGATCCTCAATGGCGGCAGGCTCGTCCTCATCGTCACGGCGAACGTCATCACCTTCGTGGCCCTCGCGGCCCTCATCGACAAGATCCTCGGCGCCATCTGGTCGCCGCTGTCGCTCGAATCGATCCTCGGCGTCTTCATGTACGTCCCCTCACTCCTGCTCGGGCTCGACCCCTCGGCCGCATGGGACATGTCGCAGATCATGGGTCTCAAGCTCGTCACCAACGAATTCGTCGCCATGGGCCGGGTCACGGACGTCGTCACCACGTTCCCCCCGCACCACCAAGCGGTCCTCACGGTGTTCCTGACCTCCTTCGCCAACTTCGGCACCCTCGGCATGATCATCGGCACCTTCAAGGGCATCGTCGACAAGGAGCGCAATGAACTCATCGCGAAGAACGTCGGCCGCATGCTCCTCTCGGGAATCCTCGTCTCCCTGCTGTCGGCGGGCATGGTCGGGCTTTTCGTCTGGTGACCAGGACGGGCATGACGGCGCACCCCGGAACGCTCACCGCGAATGCTGTGAACGAGTCTCCGGGAGGCCTGCTCACGGCCCGACAGGATGGAGACCCGGCAAGGGGGACGCGTCGAGGCGGGGCCCCTGCGAACAGGCCTCCACGAGTCCTGCGGTGAGGGGCCTGCCTGGCACCTGCCGAGTTGTGAACAAGCCCCCCGGAGCCCGCTGACACACACCTACCGAACGGAGGAAGAACATCATGACCAAGAAGATCATCCTCGACCTCGACACCGGGATCGACGACGCGCTCGCGATCGCCTATGCCCTCGGCAGCCCGGAACTCGATCTCATCGGCATCACCGCCACGTACGGCAACGTCACGGTCGGACGGTCGGTGCGCAACTCACTGGCCGTTCTCGAACTGCTGGGGCGCACGGACGTCCCGGTGTTCGCCGGGGTCGGCCACTCGCTGACCACCGATTCCTTCACCCCGAGCGAGCTCTCGGCCTTCATCCACGGCGGGAACGGCATCGGCGAGATCGAGATCCCCACCGCCAGGCGCAACGTCGAACAGCAGACGGCCACTGACTTCATCATCGAATCGGCGCACCGGTACGGCGAGGACCTCACCTGCATCCCGACCGGCGCGGCGACGAACATCGTCGCCGCTCTCGAGAAGGACCCGACGATCAAGGACGCCATGGGGCCGATCGTCATGATGGGCGGCGCGCTGACCACCGAGGGCAATGTGAACAAGTGGACGGAGGCGAACGTCAGCCAGGACCCCGAGGCCACCGACCGGTTGTTCCGGTCCGGGGCCGAGGTGGTCATGGTCGGCTTGGACGTCACCCACCAGACCCTCCTGACCAAGGCCGAGACATCGACGTGGCGCGACTTTGGCACGGAGGCCGGTCGCTGCTACGCGGACATGACGGACTACTACATCGATTTCGAGACGAAGGCCATGGACATCGCCGGCTGCGGTCTGCACGACCCGCTCGCCGTCGCGGTGGCCGCCGATCGGAGCCTGGTCACCCTGCTTCCCATCACCATGCAGGTCGATCTGGAGGGGCCGACCAGAGGACGCACCATCGGCAGTCTCGCGGGGCTGTCGGACCCCGTGAAGACGGTCGGGGTCGCGGTGGAGGTCGACGTCGAACGCTTCCTCGGGGAATTCATGACGCGAGTCGGCTCCGTCCTGTCGGTCGGTCCCGAGGGGTGGGGCGGCTCGACGCCGGGCTGCCCGCGCGCATAGAGTGTCGCGGTGACCAGGCGCGAGGAGATCCTCACCGCAATGGGGGACTCGATCCCCATCATGGTCGGTTACTTCTTCGTGGCCACGGCCTTCGGACTGTACTGCGCCCGCGGCGGGATCCCCCCGGCGACGGCCGGGCTCATCTCGTTCACCAATGTCTCCTCCTCCGGCCAACTGGCCGGGGTGGCGGTGATCACCGGCGGCGGCTCGTGGCTGCAGCTCGCCCCGGGGGTCTTCCTGGTGAACCTGCGGTACGTTCTCATGTCGATCTCGCTGGGCCAGCGTCCGGGTCCCGGGGTCGGCGCCGTGCGACGCACGCTGCTGGCCCTGGGGATCACCGATGAGATCTACGCGCTGGGGATGTCGCGCGCCCGGCTCGCCGTCGTCTCCCATCCGAGCGGTTGCGCGCTGCCGATCCTCGGGTGGACGAGCGGCACGGTGCTCGGCGGCCTGGTGGGGAATGCGCTCCCGGAGCGGCTCACCGCGGCCTTCGGCCTGCTCATGTACGTCATGTTCGTGGCGATCGTCACCCCGGCCGCCGCCCGGGCGCGTCCCGTGCTGGGCGTCGTGGCGGGCGGCACCGGGCTGAGCACCCTGCTCGCGGTGCGGACCGACCCGGCCTCGGGGTGGCGGATCATCGTCACCGCCCTGGTGATCTCGGCGGTGCCCGCCACCGTCGTCCCGGTGCCCGCGCCCGACGACGAGCAGGGGGCCGGGACGTGAACCCGTGGTTCGGCGTGGCGATCATGGCCACCGTCACCCACCTCATGCGGGCCGTCCCGCTGCTGGCGATCCGGCGACGCATCACGAACCAGTGGATGCTCAGCTTCCTGCACCACCTGCCCTACGCGGTGCTGTCGGCGATGGCCTTCCCCGCCGTTCTCACCGACGCTCCCTCGTCGACCACCGGGCTCGTCGCCCTGGGGGTCGCCTTGGTGCTCGGCTGGCGCGGCCACGACCTGTCGCGGGTGGTCCTGGGGCCGCCCTGGCCATCGGCGTGGCCGAGGCCCTTCAGCTCCTGGTGTGAGGCGCGGGCCGGTGCGTCGCTCCGCCCGGGCCGGGCCCAGTCGCCGGCCCGGGCGCCGAGCAGTGGCTCGGGGCACAGCCCCCGCGGGCCGGCCCCGACGAGTCGTTCAGGAGTAGTCGTTCCTGTCCAGCGACGCCTCGAAGCATCGGCGATCGAGGTTGGTGTTCCAGACGCGTCCGCCTCGGTCGGGCCTCAGACTTCCCCCGGGGAGGTTGCCCTCTCGGCGGGCGTTCCTGTTGAACCAGCTCACGGTCTCGACCTTGGCCACGGCGGGGTCTTCGCGTCTCATGTCGATGAGGGTGTTGAGCACCGGCACGAGATCGGTGTCCCTGGAGGCGAGGATGACCAGAGCGACATCGGGGAGCAGCGCTTGGTGCAGACAGGTCAGTGCGACGAGGACATCGATGCCCTTCTCCCGGCCCGGCCCCGTGGGTACTTTGTGCCCGCATGCGTCCATGTCCGGGGTCCCCTCAGCGGTCAACTTGAAGGAGTACTTGAGATCGCGCAGCACCACGGTCGCTCCGTCGAGCCGCCACTGCCGTGCTTGGGCCGAGCATCGACGGTTCTGTTCCCAGTCGTAGTGGCTGTGGGGAAGTCCGCGGAACGCGATGACCTCCTTGAGCAGGGCGGCGGGGTGTCCGTCTCTCTGCGTCTTGTTCCTGCGCTGGATGGCGACCTCTGCGAAGCGCCTCGGGTGGATGAGGGCTTCGTGCTTGCCCCCGTGCCTGTCGAACACGTCGTGGGCGGTCAAGTGGACGTTCTGGTAGTCCATGACCACCACGGCGTTGAGCGTCATCGCTCCTCCTCGAAAAATCCCCACCAACCCTGCTGGGCGGTGGGGAACAATGCATCGAGTGTGCGCTCTCACCAAGGGTGATGTCAATCCCGTGCGGAGACTGCCGCCGCGGGGCCGGGGATGCGCCCAGGTGTCCGGGCGCGCCCGGACGACGCCGCATCCACTAGGCTGGTCGGGAACGCGGCAGGTCGGATGACAAGGGGGAATCATGCCGTTGACGGAGTACGAGCAGCTGCGGCTGACAGGTGAGCACTGGCGCATCAGCGTCCTCGGCGAGCACCTGCTGCGCTACGAGTGGAGCCCGCGGGGCGTCTTCGAGGACCGCCCCACCCAGGTGGTGACCGCGCGGCCCTGGGCGCCCGTGCGCGCCCAGGTGCGCCGGGAGCCCGGCGCGGCGCAGGTCATCACCGCCGCCTTCCAGCTCGACTACGACGGCACCGAGCCCGCTCCGAGCTCGCTGCGCGTCAGGGGCCGCGGCACCTACCAGTCGGAGTGGCGCTACGGGCTGCCGCTGCCGAACCTGTTCGGCCCCGCCCTCGGCCTGGCCTCGAACCTCGGCGGCACCGCCCGCACCCTCGACGGGGCCGACGGGCCCATCGACATGGGCGAGGGCCTCGCCACCCGCAACGGCCTGTCGGTGCTCGACGACTCGGCCTCGTGCGTCGTCGACGGCGAACGGCTCCTGCCCAGGGAGCCCGGCGCCGTCGACCTCTACGTCTTCGTCCACGGCGCCGACCACGCCGGGGCCGTCGAGGACCTCTACCGCATCGCCGGGCGCCCGCCGCTCATCCCGCGCTGGGCCTTCGGGAACTGGTGGAGCCGCTACCACGCCTACACGCAGGGCGAGTACGAGCGCCTCATGGACCGCTTCGCCGACGAGGGCATCCCCTTCTCGGTGGCGGTCATCGACATGGACTGGCACGTCACCGACGTCGATCCCGCCACCGGGCACGGCTGGACCGGCTACACGTGGAACCGCGAGCTCTTCGACGACCCGGCGGGCTTCCTGGCCGGGTTGCACGGGCGCGGCCTGCGCGTCACCCTCAACGTGCACCCCGCCGACGGCATCCGCGCCCACGAGGACTGCTACCCGGCGGTGTGCGAGGCGCTCGGCCGGGACCCGTCCGGCGGCCTGCCCGTCGAGTTCGACCTGTCCGACCCGGCGTTCCGGAGGGCCTACTTCGAGCAGGTGCACCATCCGCTGGAGGACATGGGCGTCGACTTCTGGTGGATCGACTGGCAGCAGGGCGAGGTCGGCCCCGACGGCGTCGACCCGCTGTGGCGGCTCAACCAGCTGCACACCGCCGACATGGCCGCCCGGGGCAGGCGCCCGCTCATCCTGTCGCGCTACGCCGGGCCCGGCTCGCACCGCTTCCCGGTGGGCTTCTCGGGCGACACCGTCGCCACATGGGCCTCGCTGGCCTTCCAGCCGCGGTTCACCGCGACGGCCGCCAACATCGGCTACGGCATGTGGAGCCACGACATCGGAGGGCACATCTTCGGCGTCCACGACGACGAGCTGGCCACCCGCTGGCTGCAGTTCGGGGTCTTCTCGCCGTTCAACCGGCTGCACTCGACCGACGACCCGTTCGCCGGCAAGGAGCCGTGGAACTACGGCGCCCCGGCCCGCGAGGTCATGACGCGCTTCCTGCGGATGCGCCACGCGCTCGTGCCCTATCTGTACACGGAATGGGCGGCCGGGGCGCCGCTCGTGCGGCCCGTCTACCACGAGTGGGGCGACCGGCCCGAGTCCTACGAGGCCCTCGACGAGTACCTGCTCGGCCGCGCCCTGCTCGTCGCGCCCCTCACCCGGCCCCGCGACGAGGCCTCGCAGACCGCCGCGACCCGCGTCTGGCTCCCGCCGGGCACCTGGGTCGACGTCCTCACGGGGCTCGTCCACCGGGGCGACCGCTTCCTCACGATGCGCCGGGGGCTGGACGCCATCCCGGTGCTCGCCCGCGCCGGCTCGATCGTCCCGCTGGCGGGCGGCGCCTCCACCGAGAACCCCGACGAGCTCGAGCTGCTCGTCGTGCCGGGCGCCGACGGGGCCTACGAGCTCGTCGAGGACGACGGGGCCCTCGAACCCGCCACCGCCCGCACCCGCATCGAGTGGGACGACGGCGCCCGCACGCTCACCGTGCACCCGGCCGTCGGCGCGACGGGCGCGATCCCGGCCGGACGGCACTGGCGTGCGCGCTTCGTCGGCGTCGGCGGGTCCGCCCGCGGCGAGGGCCTGCGGGTCGACCTCGGCGACGCCGCGGCGGCCGAGGGCCTCACCGCGCACGTGCCCGGCGCCGCGCTGGGCGCCAACGACGTCGCCGGGCGCGTCCACGAGCTGCTCGCCGCGGCCCAGTGCGCGCACACGGCGAAGGGCTTCATCAGCCGTCTCGTCGCCGAGGGCTCCCCGCTCGACCAGCTCGTCGCGCTGCGCGAGGCCCGGGTGCGGGGGATCGTCCACGGGCGCGCGGCGCCCCTGCCCGAGGACCTCGTCGAGGCCGTCCGCGAGATCATCGTCGCCGACGCCGGCCGAGCGGCGACCGGGCGCCCCGACTGATTTAGCCTTCGAACCGTTCACGGACTGAGCCCGCCGGGGTCGGCACGACGAGCGGTCGGCGTCGGCCGCTCCTCTCCTGGCCGCTCAAGGCTCCCGGACGCCCGCGGGGAGGACCCCGCCAGGGCTGCGAGCTCTTGGCGCGCGGCGGCGAGTTCGCGGGTCAGCCGACTCAGCTCCTCGCGCTCCATCGGCGTGCCGGTGGCGATCACCTCGAGCAGTCGGGAGGCCAGGGCGTGCGTCTCGACCATGACGCCCCGCATCCGCCGAGCGGTCCCCGAACCGAGACGCCCCGCGGCGCCCACCGTGCCGTCGAGCCTGGCGAGGCGCTGGTCGGCCGTCGCCAGGGGCTGTTCGAGTTCCCCGGCCGTCACGCCCCGGGCGATCGCGGTGAGGGCGTCGCGACAGAGCGCCAGGAGGGTGCCGATGCGCAGTCGCGTCACGTCGGCTGTACGCACGGGGAGGACGAACCATGCGCAGGCGATGCCGATCGCCCCGCCGACCAGGACGCCGAGAAGCCGGTGGCCCAGCATCTCGCTCGCGGACTCGCCGAAATACCCGTACAGGAAGGTGAGAGCGGCGGTGATGCCTGCCGCCCAGTAGACGTAACCATAGGCGCGCGCCGCCGCCGCCACTGCGAGGGTGGCGAAGAGAGCGACCAGGGTGGTGGCCTCGCCGGTACTCGACCACGTGGACAGGACGGTGGCGATCCCGGTCCCGGCGAGTGCGCCGATGATGCGCTGGACTCCCTTCCAGAGCACATCGCCGCGTCCCTGGTTGGCGCTGTGGACGATCAGGGCGGTGAGAACGGGCCACACCAAGTGATCGGGATCCATGAGTTGCGCTGCTGCGAAGGAGGCGGCGGTCGCGCATCCCAGGTGGATCGCCATCCGCGTGCTCGTCCTCAGACCGCCCCTTCGCCGACGTGGGGACTCGGGGCGGGACGGAGGCTCCGCCAGACCGCTGAGCGCCCGTACGGTCAGCGCCCACGTCATGGCCATTCCTGCGGCGACGAGCATCCATCCCAGGAGCTCCCATGTCGGGTCGATGCTCTTCGGCGACACCAGAACAGCGATGAACGGCGTCGAGGCGATCACTCCCGGTCGCCTCAGGGTCGGGGCGAAGCGCCGTTGCCACACCAGCAGGGCGACGCCCGTCGAGAAGGCGGCGCAGCCCCACGCCCTCCGGCACGTGTCGGAGGCCAGCAGCATTCCGCACCCGATCGCCGCGCCGCTCGATGCCGTGAACATCCCGAGCGCGGCGGGAAGCTCGGACCGGTTGACGGTCCGCAGGGCGCGGGGCAGGGCGACTCCCAGCATCACGGCGAAGACGATCGCGTCGACGGGAGGGTCCCACCACGTCCCCAGCTGGAGCATCGACCAGAACGTCGGCAGCACCACCACCATCGTCTCCGCGCCGCCTTTAAGACCATCTCTTGTCAGTCTCATAAACATAAAATAAGTCCTAAATCAATGACTTTGTATAAAACAAGGCAGGAATGAACGTCGTCACATGATACAATTACTGCATGGAAAATAAGATTACGGTGAGAGAAGTTGCTCCTTTGCTTAGATTGGTGGTACTGCGGCTCGCTCGGCTGCTTCGGGTAGAGCGAGGTAAGTCAGCGTTAAGTAATAATAAGATAACGATTCTAAGTAATTTAGCGCGCGAGAAAGATGGAAGTCCGTCTCGGATTGCTTTTGAAGAAAGCCAACACTTACAGTCATTGACGCGACCCCTCGCGGAACTTGAGGGTGACGCGCTCATTAGGCGATCAATCGATCCGATAGATGGTAGGCGAAGTGTATTAAATATCACTCCCACTGGACGAGAAGCTTTGGAAGCTGATATGAAGTTGCGAGATGAATTGTTGTGTAACATGCTTGCGGGGCTTGATGATGATAAATTCATGACGTTTTATTACGCCGCTCAAATTATTGATCAGATGAAAGTGTCTTACTGAAGAACTTATTTATTATACGGTACGGAAAGGTAGGTGCTTGACGAAGCAACAATTTAAGCAATTCTCATCTAAGTAAGTCTCAAGTTATAAAATTGGTAGGAGAAACAGCGTCGCGGTAAAGTCGAAAATAATTCAGCTTAATAAGATTTAGTTACTACCTATTTAATTCGTCTTGGATCCATCTAGTCCTCTGGGTTCGTTTGAGTGCGTCAACCCATAGCTCTGCTTCCTGCTCTGATACTCCACATGCAAAAATGAAGGCTTCAAGAATTTTTCTTGAAGGTGCTCTTTTCCCCCTAAGGACATCAGCGAGGGTACTTTTTGGGAGTACTCTTCCTGCTTTGTTTGCATTCTGTTCAAGTTTTCGCAATGAAGGCTGTCCAGAAGTGAGCCGCAATCTGATCATCAGTTGTATTAGCTGGCCCGCGTAAAGACAAGTATCAATAGTAGGAACCTGCAATCCGTATTTGTGTGGAGAAGAGAGCAGCGCTTTGATCCACAACTGTCTGGCGTGTTCTTTATTTGCACCACATGCCTCGGTGTATGCATCGACGACTGCATATGAAGGTATGTGACAACCAGAATCAGCGCGCGAAAAGGTTGATGCTGAATAGCTTCCTGCCTTAGCTTCCATTTGACGGTACGTGAGATTCGACTTCTTGCGTTGTCGTCTGAGCCAGGCGGCGAGGTCATGACAGCATGAGTTTCGGTCAAGTGGAGACTTTTTTCTACTCATTTTAGCCTTTTGCTGAGATATTTCATTACTAATAATCTGAAAAGAGGTTAGTATGCTATTATCGTGATTAAAAGTTCTGTAACTGTAGTAAGTTGCAGAATCTTGATGGACTCTTCCCTAAAAGACATAATACGCGAACACTTAGTATCTGTCTAGGGGTGCCACGGACGCGTGACATGCCGTCGCAACCTAGAAGTGCTCTTATGGGGTGTCAGGTCGTAGCGGTAATATCGGTGCGGGACTGCGGGCCGTATAAGGGGTATGATCTCGGATCATGGCTTGGGAAGGCGAAGGCACGTCGATGTGTGCACAGGGTTCTATGCGCTTTCTTTGGGGCGGTTACGGTTAGGGCCGTGTTTAGCTGTTGCGGATCAGAACGTTGTGGACGTCGGGGTTGGGAGGAGGAGGGGAACGGGTCTCTGTCCGGCACGATGGGTGGTGCTGAAACCATTCATCCGCTGGGAGGGGACCCTTTCCATGACCCACCGTAATGCCCCGTTAACGCCACGTTGACCGTTGAGAGAGACTGCCAGGTTTTCTGTGACGCTTGTGGGTGTGGGTGGGCATGATTCCGGGCGCGGCTGTGGTGGTTTCCGAGGAGATTTCGGTGAAGCGTCCGTGGCGGGGCCTGGGGGGTTACGGGTTTTAGGTGGGTGGGGCCTGTTTGGTCCGCCACCTGATCTGGTTGATGGCTTGGTTGACGTTCTTGTCGGTTTTGGACTGAGGGGAGTCTCGGGAGTTTGGGGGGAGGGGTGGTCATGCCCGGCCCGGCATGTCCCATGTCCGGATCGGAGAGGATATGGTCGAATCATTGCTCGAAGGGCCGCTGCTGTTGTCGAGGAGGCTTGGTTCGGTGGGGCCTGGGCATCGTGGGCATGGCTGGGCGCTTGGTCCGGGACTTGGGCCGGGCTCCGGGTGGGGTGCAGGCCACTTGACGGTGGGCTCCGGCGGCATGGTGCCTGCCGGCGTGGAGACTGTGCTTGTCACGTCATAGTCGGTGGGGTGCGGGGGTACCCGCATGCACTGGTGTGGGCTTGGGCGTCGTGAACCGGCCGTCGGTGGGTGAAATGGTCCGGGTTTGCTTCCTGGGCGTTTACCCTGTTTGTTGTTGTCGCTGACAGCTGGTGTTGTTGCCAGTAGTCGGTCTCGACCTCGGCTGGTGTGCGGTAGTCGAGAGCTTGGTGGAGGCGCTTGGTGTTCCACCAGTTTACCCACTCGAAGGTGGCGATCTCGACTTCAAGGACGTCGGCCCACCGGCGGGTGTGGATGATCTCGTTCTTGTATGAGCCGTTCACGTTCTCGGCCAATGCGTTGTCATAGCTATCGCCCACGGATCCGGTGGATTCCACGATTCCAGCGTCGACGAGGTGCTGGTGGTAGGTCAGGGACACATATTGGGAGCCGTGATCACTGTGATGGATCAGCCCGGCCGTAGACTTCGCGTTCCAGATCGCTTGATTGAGTGCCTGCAATGGCAACGCTTCCGTTTTCATGGAACCTGACAGGGCCCAGCCGACAATACGACGGGAGAACACGTCGGTCACGAACGCCGCGTAGACAAAGCCCTTGGCAGTTCGCGCGTAGGTGATGTCAGCGACCCACAACTGGTTCGGGCCCTTCGTGGTGAAGTCTCGCTGGACCAGGTCCGGACGAGTATCCACGCCCTTGCCTTTGCGTGTAGTGACGGGGTTCTTGCCTTTGCGTTTGCCTGCTACGCCGGCCGGAGCCATGATCCTGCGGGTCTGCTCACGCCCAATGATGACTCCGAGACGACGCAGGGCATGCCACATCTTCCGCACCCCATAGACCCCATAGTTTTCGGCGTGAATTTCACGAACCAGCTTGACAAGCTCACGATCTCGCACCTGGCGCGCCGAGGGCGCGCGAGTCTTCGCGTCCCGGTAACCACGCGAAGACAGGAAGCCCCCCTCACGCT